>Ga0116159_1000030_pt1 | contig 142340 bp, 150 predicted proteins | sample AD_JPNAS1_MetaG_FD_89878 | JGI IMG/M metagenome (GOLD analysis project Ga0116159, IMG submission 89878) | Active sludge microbial communities of municipal wastewater-treating anaerobic digesters from Japan - AD_JPNAS1_MetaG | ecosystem: Engineered > Bioreactor > Anaerobic > Digestate | place...
AGCTCCGGGAACGCGATCACCCTCGAGAACGGCTCGGGCACGTTGACGATCAATAGCAATGTGGCGCTTGGCGCCTCGCAGACCTGGACGAACGGGAACGCTTTGGGCGGTAACCAATTGATCGTGAACGGCAACATCACAAACGGCGACAACACGCTGACTGTGGGCGGAACCGGCGACACGACGCTTTCGGGCGCGATCAGCGGAACGGGTGGTCTTGCGAAAACGGGTGACGGAACGCTGACGCTTAACGGAGCTGTGACGGTTAATCAGCTCACGCAAGGCGGGACCGGAAAGGTCGTGATCGACGGTGGATTGACAGGAGACCTTGTTTTTACGGACACCGGGCTTGTGACGCTTGGGGACGACGTTTCGGATGATATCGACGGCGACGTGAAGTTCCATGCGGATGGAAGGCTTGATCTTGGCGTTAATTCGGATGTTAGCGGATCAATCTATGCCGGTGATGGAGGTAACCCTCTAGGTAACCTCGGTGTTCAGTCGGTAAATGTCCTCACCCAGGTTGATACCACGGATGGCAGGCTCAACGGTGTTTATGTGCTCAAGGACGGTCTGGATTTTAACAACGACGTGGGAGACGTGGCGGTGTATCTGGGGATTGACGTTGTCGGCGCGGTGACGATTTCGGGCGATCAGATCATTGATATCGGGTTCGAGAAGGATGGTACCGTGACGCTGGAAGATGGCGCGAATGTTTACGAGGACGGGGCCTCGATTGGAGGCGATATCACGACGAATGTGAATAACCAGGGCACGCTGACCTTGTCGGGAAGTTCGACGATTGATGGAGATGTCGGCGAGAGCAATAAAAAGCTGGCCGATATCAACGCCGGCGCGAACGGTTCCTCCTCCAGCTTCGGAGGCGATGTCTATGCGACCAATATGGATATCACCGGAACGGGCAGCGTGACTTTAAATGGCGATTCTCGGATCACGACGATGAACTTTGCCGGGGACGGTTCGCTGTCGATTGCTAACGCGCGCACTCTTGAGGGAAATGTGACCACCGATACAGCGAATACCGGGACACTGATCTTCGAAGGCGACGGGGCGGTGACGGGGAATGTCGGAGCGCTTGGTGCCGGGAACGAGCTGAAGCTCGTAACGGTGAATGCGGGAGATGTAACAACGGACGGTGATGTCGCGGCGACAACAGTGAACTTTTCCGGGAACGGTTCGCTGTCGATTGCTGATGGGCACACTCTTGAGGGAAATGTGACCACCGGTGCAGCGGATACCGGGGCACTGATCTTCGAAGGCGCAGGGACGATGACGGGAGATATCGGAAATCGCGCCGGGAATAAGCTGAACCTCGTGCAGGTAAATTCTGGTACTGTGACAACGTCCGGGGACATTGCGGCGAAGAGAGTGAGCTTTGTCGGGGACGGCGTGCTGGATGTGGGCGGAGATGCGACGCTGGATTCGGTCACTAACACGACGTTGACAAATTCCATGGGCAAACTGATCCTGAACGGAACGTCTTCGGTTTCGGGAAATACGGGCGCGGCCGGGGCCATGTTGAGAGAGATCGAGATGGATGTCGCCTTGACGGCGGCGACTTTTGGCGGTGACGTTTATGCGTCGACCACGACCATGAACAGCACCGGAAGCGTTCAGTTCAACGGGAACGTGACTTCAAATATCATTTTCAGGGATAACGGGAATGTTAATCTTGCGACCGGAAAGAACATCACGGGAACGGTTACGACTGATACGGATGACCGGGGAACCCTGAATTTTAAAGGGGACCATACGACGGGCGGGAATATCGGCGAATCCGGCAGGGGATTAGCCAGGGTGAACATCGAAAGAGGCACGCTGGTCATGGCGCATGATATCGCGGCGTCCGAGGTTCGCGTGAATTCCGCGGCGGGCGGGGCCGGAACACTGACCGTGAGCGGGAACCGGACGATCTACGGGGATCTCACGGTTCTCGACTCCGGCGTTCTCAACCTCGGCGCGAATACGCTCACGCTTGACGGCGCTGGCGCGGGGAGTGGTAGTTATAACCAGCAGGCTGGATCAACACTTGTCCTTGCGATTAACAGCGCGACCGTGTTCGGCAATATCGTCGGGGCCGGAAATGCCGTGGTAGCGGCGAACAGCACGGTGAACGTGAACGTGGTCGGACAGTACATTCCGGACGGGACTACATTCAGGATCATCGACGGCGCGGGTGGCGCGGGAGTGAATGTGCCGACGACGCTCATCGATAACAGTGGCATTCTTAAGTTCACGCTATCCTCCTCGGGCGATGACCTGATTCTGACGGCGAACCGCACAAACACATATGCGACGTTCGCGGCGGACGGGAACGCGGCAGCCGCGGGTGCCGCGCTCGAAGAGGCCGGCAAGAACGGCGCGACGGGCGACATGCAGACCGTGCTGAACACACTCGACAGCATGTCCGAAGACCAGATCGCGGCCGCTCTCGACACGATGATCCCCGATCCCTCGGGAGGCAGTATCGCGGGAAGCCGCGCGGTCGCGAATCAGTTCATGAACACCGTCGGGGCGCGCCTCGGCTACGCCCGGAACGGTCTCGTGGGTCTCTCGACCGGGGACGCGTATCAGGGAACGGGTTTCTGGATGCAGGGGCTCGGCCAGCACGCGGACCAGGGGACGCGCAAGGGGATCGCCGGGTACAGGATGAACGCCTTCGGTACCGCGATCGGGGTCGACAAAGCCGTGAGCGACCACATGCGTCTTGGTATCGCGGCCGGTTACGGTTACACGGACGTCAAGTCCAAGGCAGCGGGCAGTCCGAGTACCGATATCAACAGCTGGCAGGGCGCGATTTACGCGGGTTATGACGCGAGGACGAAACAGGAACAGGCCCGGATGCATCAGGAGACCGGGAGGCTCCGGACGCCCGTGTGCCGGAATTTCTATTATGTCGACAGCCTGTTCGCGTTCACGCAGAACAATTACGACACGCGCCGAAATGTCTTTCTCGGCGACACGACGCGCACGGCCAAGGGCGAGTACAACGGACAGCAGTATTCCACCAGCATCGAGGCCGGCTACACGATGAACCTCAAGGGCACGGGCGCTCTCGAGATCACGCCGTTCACGACGCTGGACTACGCATTCCTTTATCTCCATGACTACACCGAAAAGGGCGCGGACGCTTTGAACCTGCACGTCGAGGGCGAGGGATACAATCTCCTGACGCAGGGGTGGGGCATGAAGTTTGCCTATCCTTTCCGCACGAAAAAACACGGGACCTACATCCCGTCATTGCGCGCGGCGTGGGTCTTCGATTATCTGACGGACAAGTTCTCGAGCACGTCGTCCTTTGCGGGCGGCGGAACGTCCTTCACGACGAAAGGCGTGGCGCCGGCCCGGAGCGCGCTCCTGCTCGGTTTCGAGATGGCGTTCCTCAACCGCGGGCATTTCACGCTGACGGGCAATTACGACCTCGAGATCCGCGACGAGTACATCTCGAACACCTATTACGTGACGCTGCGGTACGAATTCTAGCTCCGTCGATTGCAAGGTTATCGCGAGCCAGGCGCCGGGCGCTGCCTTTTATGCTTGTATGAAACTGCTTTCAGGTGTTTTCTGCCGGATACTTATCCATTCCATGAAAAAAAAGTTCATGTGTGTTTGCTCCGCGCTTTTTCTTGCCGGCTGCCTCACGGTGCCGTCCTCCTCCGAACGCCGTGAAACGGCGGACCTCCTTGCGCGGGAGCACGGATTCACAAAGTTGACCGTCCGCACCGCGCCCTTTATCCTGACGGCTTATGAGAAACTCGAAAGGCCGGGTGACCCGGTCCGGATCTACATCGAGGGCGACGGCTACGCCTTCGTGACCCGGAACCGCGTGTCGTGGGATCCGACGCCTCGGGAGCCGCTTGCTTTCAAGCTGGCGGTGCGGGACCCGTCTCCGAACATTGTTTATCTGGCCCGGCCCTGCCAGTACACCTCGCACGACCGGGATACGGCCTGTGACTTCCCGTATTGGACGACCGCGCGGTTTTCCGGGGAAGTGATCCGGTCGATGGATATGGCCGTGGATGCCTTCGTGAAAAAGGCGTCCGCGTCGGGCGTGGAGCTCGTCGGCTATTCCGGCGGCGGGGCGGTGGCGGTCCTGGTCGCGGCAAGGCGTTCCGATGTCCGTTCGATCCGTACCGTGGCGGGGAACCTGGATCCCGAAGCCGTGAACGAGTACCATGACGCGAGTCCTCTCGACGGCTCGCTCGATCCGATGACGGTTGCGGGGGCGGTGGGCAGGATCCCGCAAGTCCATTTCACGGGAACGGAGGATGAGATCGTGCCGCCCTTCATCGCGGATCATTTCTCCGAAAAAGCGGGAGCGGACGCCTGCCTCGAGATCGTCGAGGTCCCCGGCGCGAGCCATCAGGAAGGCTGGACCGCCGCCTGGCCGCGTCTGTTGAATGAGCCTTTCAGCTCTTGTCCCGAATCATCACCCACTCCACCCCCGGGAGCTAGACTCCGGGGGTAGAGTGGGTATAATCCTCCGCGGGGAGGCGGCAGGTTCGTGAGAAGCTCGGGTTTTTGCTTGGCAATAAATCCATGAAGAGTCTCGTGACATATCTGTTCCCGGCAGGTGGACGTAATGGCGAATGCGGTTTCTGATAGAGCAAGGTTTCTCCCGATCGATCGAAATGATCTCAAGGCCCGCGGCTGGACGGAATGCGATATCATCCTGATCACGGGCGACGCCTACGTGGACCATCCCTCCTACGGCACGGCGCTTATCGGTCGCGCGCTTGAAGCCGGGGGCTACCGGGTCGGCGTGATCGCGCAGCCGGACTGGAGAAAGGCGGATGATTTTCTCGCGCTCGGCCGCCCGCGTCTTTTCTTCGGGATCTCGGCCGGCAATCTCGATTCCATGGTCTCGAATTACACGCCCTCCAGAAAACCGCGGCGCACCGACGACTACTCCCCGGGCGGGAAGAGCGGGTTCCGGCCGAATCGCGCGACGATCGTCTACACAAGCAAGGTGAAGGGACTTTTCCTTGGCGTGCCGGTTGTGATCGGGGGGATCGAGGCGAGCCTGCGCCGCCTCGCGCATTATGATTATTGGGAGGACAAGGTCCGACGCTCCCTTCTGATCGACACAAAGGCCGAGATTCTCGCCTACGGGATGGCCGAGCGACAGATGGTCGAGATCGCGAAGCGTCTTTCAATGTCCGCGACACCGGGCGTCGATACCCGGGGTCAACGCCCGGCGTTGCAATGGGCGCTGGACGGGATCCCCGGCACCGTGGTCGTGCGTCGCGGTGTTCCTTCGCATGGCGCCGCAGAGGGTGAGAACGCGGTGGAGGTTCCTTCGTTTGAGGAAGTTTCAAAGGACAAAGAAAAATTCAATCTCGCGTTCAAGCTCGCTTATCTTGAGTCGGACCCCGTTCGCGGCCGGGCGATCGCGCAGAGGCACGGGGACCGCTTTGTGATCCAGTACCCGCCCGCGGCTCCGCTTTCCACGGAGGAAATGGATCGTATTTACGCGCTGCCTTTCGCTTACGCCTGGCATCCGGTGTATGACCGGGCCGGTGGGGTCCCGGGATTCGAGACGACCCGCTTTTCGATCACGTCTCACCGCGGCTGCTCGGCCGAATGCTCCTTTTGTTCGCTCCACGCGCATCAGGGACGGATCATCCAGAGCCGCAGCAAAGGGTCGATCCTCGCGGAGGCGCGGAAGCTCGCCGCCCGTCCGGACTTCAAGGGAACGATCACCGACATCGGAGGCCCGACCGCGAACCTTTACGGCGCCGACTGCGAATTCTGGACGCGGCAGGGAGCGTGCCGCGCGAAACAGTGCATGATGCCCGGCAAGTGCGGGAACCTGAGGCTCGGCTACGAAAAGGCCGTGGACCTCTGGCGCGATGTCATGAAAGTGCCGGGCGTAAAGCATCTTTTCATCCAGAGCGGCCTGCGCTACGATCTCCTGATCGATCAGGCTTCGGACGATTACCTGCGCGCGCTTTGCGCGGAACACGTGAGCGGCCGGCTCAAGGTGGCGCCGGAGCACTGTGATCCGCGGGTCCTCGCGCTCATGAACAAGCCGGAGCTCGGGAAGTACGCGAAATTCGAGGAACGATTTGTCCGGTTCAGCCGCGAGGCCGGGAAAAAACAGTACCTCGTCAATTACTGGATCAGCGCACATCCCGGCGCGGGCATCAGCGAGGCGGAGGATCTCGCGGAATATTTCCACGAACGGAACATCCGGCCGGAGCAGATCCAGGATTTTCTGCCGCTCCCGATGACTGTTTCCGGCGCGATGTACTGGACGGGCAGGCATCCGTTCACGGGCGAACCCGTGCGCGTCGCGCGGACCCACAAGGAACGCGAGGCGCAGCGGCTGAAGGTGCAACCCCAATCCCCTTCCCGCTCCCTTTTAAAAGGGGGGAAGGAGAGGGTTTCAGGAAAGCGAAAATCATGAACTATTACGATATGCTGGTGATCGGCGGCGGTCCCGCGGGCATGATGGCGGCGATCTTCGCGAGACGGAACGGGAAATCCCCCGTGATCCTCGAGAAGATGCCGAAGGCCGGCAAAAAACTCCTCGTCACGGGGGCCGGCCGCTGCAACCTCCTCAATGAAAGACTCGACGCCTCTTTCTACAAGCCGGAGGCCCGGCCGCTCGTCGAAGAGGTCTTCCGGAAATCCGGAAAGGAGAAGATTCTCGGGTTTTTCGAAGACCTCGGACTGCGCGTTTTTTCCGATGACACCGGACGGATCTTTCCCGTGACCCAGCAGGCCTCCTCGGTCCTCAGGGTCCTCGAACTCGAACTTGCGCGGCTCAAGATCCCCGTCGAGTGCGGCTGCGGCGTGAAAGAACTTCGCGCGGTGGCGGGTGGTTTCGAGGCGCGCTGCGCGTCGGGCGCGAAGTATACCGGTGCGACGGCCGTGATCTGCGGCGGAGGAAAGTCCTACCCGGCGCTCGGCGCGGATGGTGACGCATACGGTCTCGCGAAAAAAACGGGACATTCGATCACGGAACCGGTGCCGAGCACAGTGCCGCTCGTCGTGAAAGATCCATGGTGCCATCACCTGCAGGGCCAGAAGCTTCGCGCGGTCGTGAGGGTTCTCGAGGGCGACAGGATCCTGAAAGAGGCCGCGGGCGAACTGCTTTTTACGCAATACGGGCTTTCGGGGACGGCGGTGCTCGACGCGAGCGATCCCGTCTCGATCGCGATGAACCGCGGCCATCAAAAAGAAATGACGATCGAGGCGGATCTCCTGCCTTTCCTCGGGGAAGAGGAGCTCGAAAAAGAGCTCGGCCGGCGGACCGGCCGGGGATTCCCCCGGGAAGCCCTTTTGGAAGGTCTCTTGCCCTCCAGGGTGGCCGCGGCGGTCTTGCGTTCTCTCGAGCCCCCGGATGCCAGGGGTTTGAAGGAACTTGTCCGGATCGTTAAACACCGGAAATTCAAAGTTCAGGGCACGCGCGGCTGGAACGAGGCCGAATTCACGGCGGGCGGTGTTCCCGCCGCGGAACTGGACGGGAACCTCGGGTCGAAGATCGTAAAGGGACTTTCTTTCGCGGGCGAGATCGTGGACGTTCAGGCCGCGCGCGGAGGCTATCAGCTTGCGTGGGCGTGGGCGAGCGGCGCTGTCGCAGGGTCGGTACGGCTATGAAAAAACGCCATGCCTGGTCCCTCGGGATTTGCGCCGCCTTGGCGCTATTCCTGTTCGCCGTGTTTTTGAGCAATCCGTTGAAAAACGGCATTGTCAGCTTTATGAAGCTGGAAGAAGGAGTTGTCGGGGGAGGTCTTGTCAGCGAAGCGGCGTTTCGGGCGGCCGCGGCGGCCGGCTACCGGACCGTGATCGATATCAGGACCCGCGAAGAGGGTATCGAAAAAGAAAAACAGTTTGTGGAATCTCTCGGCCTTCGGTACGTCAACATCCCGTTCCATCGCGGAAAAGCCGGTTCCGAAGAAGCGCTCCGGCTTGACGAAGTTCTTTCGGAGAAAGGGGCCAAGCCCGCGATTCTGCATTGCCGGTCGGGAAACCGGGTCAAGATGTTCTGGGCCATGTATCAAAAGATGAAGCGTGACGGGGAACCGGACAGGGCTCCGGAGACCGCGTCCCCCGAGAGGAGGAGCGCGTGATGGTCGATTACGTGACATGGACGCTGGCGAACGTAGCCGCCGGATTTTTTGTGCTGTCAGGGTTCCTTGCGAGCAAAGAGGGAGGCCCCGGGGCAGGCTTGGGCGTCCGTGTTCGCTGCGACAGGGCTGACGCTCGGGGCGGCATGGCCGCTCGCGAGAGGGCTCGACCTGAGATCTCCTGTATGGCCTGGCGGAATCACCCTGAAAATGTTCATAAAGCGATCGACATGACGGAGAAGGCGGGAGCGCCCGGATGAAGATAGCGGTATTAGGGCTCGGGATCATCGGCAGCATATGGGCCAGGCATCTGGCCGCGGACGGGCATGAAATAAAATGCTGGAACCGGACGCCCCGGAAAGATTTCCCCGGGGTCAGCGCGACCGCCGCTGAAGCGGTGGAAGGCGCTGAGGCCGTCCTGCTGGTCGTCGCGGACCCGCCGGCTGTCCGGACAGTGATCGACCAGATCGCGCCGGCGCTGGAACGGGGACAGATGCTGATCCAGGCGAGCACAATCTCGGCGGAATGGACGCTGAAGTTCGCGCGGGAGATTCGGAAGACAGGGGTTCTTTTCATTGAAGCGCCGTTCACGGGAAGCAAGCCCGCGGCCGAACAGCGAAAGACTGTTTTTTATCTCGGCGGTGATCCTGGTGTTGCGGAAAAAGCGAAGCCGGTCCTCGGACCTCTTTCGAGCGCGCTTTTTTATGTCGGGGAACTGGGCTCTGCTTCCACGCTGAAGCTCGCGATGAACCTGAACATCGCCCAGGTCGGCCAGGCCCTCTGCGAAAGTCTCGCGATGTGCCGCGCGGCACATATTCCCGACGACGTTTATTTCAAGGCGCTTTCACTGAACGCCTCACGGTCCGGCCTCTCCGATTTCAAGGGGCCGAAGCTGAAAGAACAAGATTACAGCCCTCAGTTCTCGCTCAAGCACATGGACAAGGATCTCCGCCTCGCCCTCGAAACAGCGGCGGCTCTCGGCCTGACGCTCGAACAGACCGCGCGTCTCAAGAAGCTCTACGATCTCGGAATGGCACGCGGATGGCAGGAAGAGGACTTTATCGGGCTCATCCGGCTTTTGGAAGGGCGCGGCGGGCGGGAATGATGGAAAGCCGCAAGTTGAAGCCCGAAGAAGATCTCTATCTGGAGACGGGCTACAGGATCCTGCATAGCGAAAACGCGTTTCTCGTGATCGAGAAGCCCGCGCCGCTTCCCGTGCATCCGGTCGGACGGTTCAGGAAAAGAAACCTTCTGAGTTTTCTCAAAAAAGATTTCGGATCCGAAGGGGCCAGCCTCAGGATCGTCAACCGGCTCGATTCCGAAACGAGCGGGATCGTGCTGGTTTCGCGCTTGCCGGAGATGGCCGGGCCCCTCGGACTTTTGTTTGAGAGACGCCGGATTCGCAAGGAATATCACGCGGTCGTGCTTGGAGCGCCGGCGAAGGATCACGGTACGATTGACGTCCCGCTCGGTCTCAGGCCCGGCGGTGTTCACAATATCCGCGTCCCCGATCCGGACGGCCAGGAAGCCCGGACGGATTATGAAGTCCTGAGCCGCGCCGGGGATTATTCGCTCCTCAAGCTGGTCCCGCATACGGGACGCACGCATCAGATCCGCGTTCACCTCGCGCACCTCGGCCATCCGGTCGCGGGGGACAAGATCTATATCGACCCCGCCGTGTTCGAGCGCTACATCCACGAAGGCTGGCAGGAAGACATGCGTTCCGTCGTAAAAGCCGAGCGTCTGCTTCTGCACGCGTCAGGTCTCGAATTCATCCATCCCGTGACGGAAGAGAAACTGAAATTCAGATCCGCGCTCCCGGAATGTTTCAGCGAGTTCCTTGCCGCGGGTGATCGCCCAGAGGAAAAGAAGGAGCGGGAAAGATGAAAAGAAAAGAGGTTCCGGAAAAGAGCCGCAAGGAAGAGGTGACGTCCGCCGAGTTCGAGGCGCTCGTCCGGGAAACGGTGAAGGGTCTCCCCGCGGAATTCGCGCGAAGGCTTGAGAATGTCGCGGTCGTGATTCGCGCTGAACCGTCGGCCCGGCAGAAGAAGGAGAGCGGCGGAGAAGAAGAGCTCCTGGGCCTCTACGAAGGTGTACCGTATGGCGAAAGGACCCACCATGACGGTCCCGTTTTCCCGGACCGGATCACGATCTTCCGGGGCCCGATCCTGCGTTCCTGCCAAGATCGCCGTGAGATCCGTCGAGCGGTACGGGACACGGTCCTGCATGAGTTCGCGCACTACTTCGGCCTCTCGGACGAACACATGATTGCGGAAGACATCTACTGAGCGGCCGGGCTGTCGTTTTTTGTCAAAAAAGGCTGTCCCCGGTCACGCGCGCTCGAGCCAGGCGAGAACCTCGAGGTGTTTCGTGCGCGGGAACATGTCGAAGGGGACTACGGTCCGGATCCGGTAATTCCCTTTCGAGAGAATGATCCGGAGGTCCCTCAAGAGGATCTGGAGGTCGCAGGCGAGGTAGACGAGGTTCGTGATCATGTCCGCCTTCGAGAAGAACTCGGCGAGCTGCGGCGTGATCCCGAGACGCGGCGGGTCGAGCAGGATGAAGGAGTCTTCTTTCCGGTTCCCCAGCCAGAAGTTCGGGAACATTTGTTCGACCTTTCCGCGGAAGATCGCGCCCGGAAGGCCACGTTCGTTCAGATTGCGCCTGAGGCAGTCGATGGCGTACGGACTTTGCTCAAAGCAGCAGAGCTCGGGGATCTTCGGGGCCGAGAGGACCGTGAAGGTGCCGACGCCGGAATAGAGATCGATGAAACGCGAGGGGGCTGTCTCGCGGACGATCTCCGCGACCTCTTCCGCGACCAGTTCCGTCACATCGAGGTTGTTCTGAAAGAATCCGCGCGAATGAGCCCAGAACACCTCACCCCCGAGCGGAACGCGGTAAAGCCTGTCCTCCTCGCTTGAGACGATCCCCTTGTCCTGGCCGATCTTGAAGACGCGTTTGATCTCGTATTTACCGAGCGCGTGCGGCGCCGCGAAAACGCTTTTAAGGTTCTCGTCCGCAAGCATACAGTTCTCGATGAAAACGAATGAATGGTTGTCGCGGCCGATGAACGCGAGTGGGTGGGGTTTCTGGTTGGTCTTGACCGTGCGGTGCAGCGTGATGCTCTGCCGGTATCCGTATTCCTTCGGCCCCCGACGGATCGGCTGGATGAAGGGCGCGTCCGCGCGCAGTTCCTTCGCGAAACTTTCACGCACCTGCAGCTCCTTCCAGCGGAGCTCTTCCTCGTAGCGGAGATGCTGGTATTGGCATCCGCCGCAGGCCCGAACGTAGGGACAGGGTGGTTCGACGCGTTCGGGGGAAGGGAGCAGGACCCTGAGCAGGCGCGCCTTTCCGTAATTTTTTTTGTCGTTCTTGACACGCGCGAGGACCCGCTCGCCCGGAAGAGCGCCCTCCACGAAATAAGCCTTCCCGTCAACGAAACCGAGACCGTCGCCGCCGAACGCGATTTTTTCGATTGTTAGCTCAATGTTCATTTTGAAATCCGGCCCCATGCCTCACGATCAGGACACAACGAACAGGCCGGTGCTTGTGTTGACCGTTCCGTGTTGAGCGGTTTTCAGGCCGTTTCCCGGAGATTTGCCGGTTTTGGTTTCCATCGCCGGTGTCCCCAAAGCCATTGTCCGGGATGTTCGCGAATCTTTTGTTCCAGGATGGCGTTCAGTTGTTTTGTCACGGTGCTTTCCCAATCGCGCGCGTCCCGGTCCCACGATACCGGTTCCCCGATATGGATCTCGTATTCACCCGGAGACGTCCTCAGGCAGCAGGCAGGCACGAGGGCCGAACCCATGGCCCGGGCGAGTCTCGCGGGAATAGAGGTGGTCGAGGTCGGCGTTCCGAAAAAATCCGTCCAGATTCCGTCGTCGCCGGCCCACTGGTCGATCAGGATCGCGGCGCCGCGCCCTTGCTTCAGTTCCCGCAGAACGGTTTTGATGGAATTGTTCTTGGGGACCGGGTTCACGGTCATGACCTTCCGCTTTTTCGTGATGAGCCGGTCGAGGTGCGGGTTCTTGATGTCCTTGACGATCACGGACCAGGGCTGTCCGGTCAGGAAAGGAAGGAACGAGAGGTACTCCCATGAACCGAGGTGCGCGATCACAAGGATCACGCCTTTTCCGGCGGCGAAGGCTTTCTCGAGCCGTTCGTTGTTCAGGAGCTTGAAGTGCTGCCGGGCGGTCGCGGCGGTCTTTTCGACGATGAAAAGTTCCATCATGGAAAGCGCGGCACTGCGAAAGGCGGAGCGGACGATCGATCGTTTTTCGCTCGCGGCAAGGGAGTCCCCGAAAGCCTTCCCGACGTTCCCGAGGGCGACCCGCCGGCGGGCCGGGAGGATCCAGTATGACAGGTCCGCGAAACGACAGGCGATCCACGCCGCGGTCCGGACGGGTAGGGCTTTCGCGAGCGCGATGAGCGCCGAGGCTGCGAGGTATTCCAGGAAATGTATCATGACGGGGAGGATGGTAGCATGAAATAAAAAAAGGGGACAGTCCCCTTTGCTAGAAGAGCTCACCCAGGAGGAATTCGACGTCCTCGCGCTCGACCGGTTTTGGATTCGCGGCAGTGGAGCCGGACCTGAGGGTCTCCGCGATGATCTTTTCCTTTTCGATCACGGGTTTCCCCTTGAAGGGAGACGTGATGCCGAGCGCGGTCTGAAGCGTCGTGATTTTTTCAGTGAGGTCGCCACCCAGGGCGCGGCTCATCCGGGCGTATTTTTCTCCCATGGCCTCACGATTCATCTTGATCGACGGAATGAAGCAGGCCGCGCAGACGAGGCCGTGCGGCACGCCGTAGAGAACGCCGAGAGAGTGTGCGATCCCGTGAATCACGCCGAGCCGGGAATGCGAGAATGCGAGCCCCGCGAGGAAACTCGCGAAAAGCATATCGTGCAGCGCCTTGTCCCGTTCACCGATATCCAACCTCGTAGGTTGGATATCGGTTGGGGCGGGCTTGGCGGCGGGAATGAGGCTCGCACCGATCATCTCGATCGCTCGAAGAGCCAGCGTTTCGGTGAAAAGCGTCGCGTTCTTCGAGGTGTAGGATTCATAGGCCTGGACAAGCGCGTCCATCCCCGAGTGGGCCATGACGCTCTCCGGGACCGTCTTCAGGAGTTCGGGGTCCAGGATCACCCCGGCGGCGAGGAAGGCGGGGTGGCGGATCGAGAGTTTTACTTTTTTCCCGGGATTGATGATGACCGCATTCAACGTGGCCTCGGAACCGCTGCCGGCGGTTGTGGGGACGGCGAGGAACGGGATTCCTTTTTCCGTGAGTTTCCCGCCTTCCTGGTAATAGACGGGGTCCTCGTGAGCGTGATAAAGGCCCGCCGCGGCTTTCGCGAGATCAAGGACACTCCCGCCGCCGATCCCGGCGATCCACCGGGCGTTCGTGTTTTTGCCGAGCGCGATCACGTCGCGGATCTCCTGAACGGAAGCTTCCTGGAGCGCGTGGGGGTGCGCTTTCCCGCGGCAGAACCAGGCGGTTTCGACACCGGCTTTCTTTAAAAGGGGAACGAGACTGGATTTGAGTCCGTTCTTTTCGACGGAAGCGCCGTGAACGATCACGCCGCGGGAGCCGAACGAGGCCGCTTTGCCCGGAAATTCCAAGACGCCATTTTTCCCCGAAAGGACCTTGTCCGGGATGTGGATCTCGGAAGGGAAGGCGCCGGTCATGAGTTACATCAGGCTCAAAGCCGCGCGCCGCAAGGTTGCAGGATACGGCTGTCCCATCAAAGATGTTCCGTGAGGCATGCGGTCTGGCGCGCGTGATGTCATGAAGTTAATACTTTATGATGACGGCCGTGATGAGGAGGTCTTCCGTGCCGGTGTTCCGGATGGAATGAAACGCGCCCTGTCCGGTTACGACGGCATCGCCCGCCGCAACCTCGAATTCCTCGCCACCGTCCGTCATAATGCCTTTACCCCGGTGGATGATGTAAATTTCGTCCTCGTCCACATGGTCGTGGGCGCCGATACTCGCGCCCGCGGGGATGACAAGCTCCGCGCAAAGACGCGTGCGGGCCTTGAGATCCCCGGGCTTGAAGTAGTGGCGGACGGTGATCTTGCCGGCCCCTCCGCGCATCGCCTCGCGTGTCTCGGATTCGCGGGCATGGTTCTTTTTGTGCATGGCAGATTCTTTATTTGACCGGTGAACAGGAATGGGTGAGGAATAGAGCCCGGTTCCCGTTAAATTCGAAGAAACCGTGTTCGACCGTGAATTCCTTGAGGCTGCCGTTCTTCTCCCTGACGGAGAGCTTTCCTCCCGCGGACGAGGTCAGGTACGGCGCGTGATGGGCGAGGATGCCCACGAAGCCGCGCTCGACCGGCACGATGGTGTGCGCGGCGGAACCTTCATAGGCGATGCCCACCGGGGTCACGATCCGTAATGTATAAACAGGTTCAGTCATTTTTAAATTCCGGGACCCGGAACCGGCGCTCCGGGATCCGTTTTGATTCCTCGTCCCAAGGAACGAGTCCTTTTGAGTTTATCGGTTCTTGGTTTTTTCAAAGTTTTCGATCACGTCCTCGATCCCGCCACACATGTAAAAACACTGTTCGGGGATATGATCGAGCTCGCCCGCGATGATCTTCTTGAAGCTCGCGATCGTGTCCTTCAGTTGCACGTAACGGCCCTGACGGCCCGTGAACGCTTCCGCCACGAAGAATGGCTGCGACAGGAATTTCTCGAGTTTTCTCGCGCGCGTGACGAGCTCCTTGTCTTCCTGGGAAAGTTCGTTCATCCCAAGAATCGCGATGATGTCGCGGAGGTCCTTATAGCGCTGGAGAATCCTCTGGACCTCGCGCGCGGTATGGTAGTGGTCCTCGCCCACGATGCGCGGATCGAGCATGCGCGAGGTTGATGCGAGGGGATCGACGGCCGGGTAGATGCCGAGTTCCACGATCTGACGCGAGAGCACCGTGACTCCGTCAAGATGCGAGAAGGCCGCTGCGGGCGCCGGATCCGTGATGTCGTCGGCCGGAACGTAAATGGCCTGCACCGACGTGATGGAGCCGGCCCTGGTGGACGCGATGCGTTCCTGGAGTTCCGCCATTTCGGTCGCGAGGTTCGGCTGGTAACCGACCGCCGACGGCATGCGGCCGAGGAGCGCCGATACTTCGGCGCCCGCCTGCGTGAAACGGAAAATGTTGTCGATGAAGACAAGCACGTCCTGGTGCGCTTCGTCCCGGAAGTACTCCGCCATCGTCAGGCCCGTGAGGGCGACGCGCAGGCGCGCTCCGGGCGGCTCGTTCATCTGGCCGAACACCATCGCGGTCTTCTTGATGACGCCCGATTCCTTCAGCTCGAGCCAGAGATCATTCCCTTCACGGGTGCGCTCCCCGACACCGCAGAAGACCGAGACGCCGCCGTGTTCGGTCGCGATCGAGTGGATGAGTTCCATGACGATGACGGTTTTGCCGACGCCTGCGCCGCCGAACAATCCGACCTTGCCGCCCTTCGGGTACGGAGCGAGAAGATCGATGACCTTGATGCCGGTCTCGAGAATCGAAGTGACCGGAAGAAGGTCTTCGAACGTGGGCGGTTTCCGGTGAATGGAACGTTTCTTGCCGGGCTCCCTGATCGCGCCGGCTTCGTCGATCGCGTCCCCGAGCAGGTTGAACACGCGGCCGAGTGTTTGCTCGCCGACCGGCACCGAGATCGGGCCGCCCGTGTCGCGGACCGGCATGCCGCGGACGAGGCCATCCGTGGAGGCGAGCGCGATGCAGCGGACAACGTTGTCGCCGGTGTGTTGCGCGACCTCGAGGACGAGCTTGCGCGATTCGGACCCCGGGAGGTCGATCTCGAGGGCGTTCAGGATTGGCGGAAGCCGGCCGGCCTCGAATTCGACGTCCACACTGGGTCCCATGACCTGGATGATCTTGCCTGATGACATAAGCTCTCCTTGGTACGAAGCACGGGATGCGAAGCACCGAGCCCTTTGCTTGCGCAAGACTCCGTACTCCGTACGCCGTACTATTGTTTAGCTGCTTTCGATCCCGAAACGATCTCGATCAGTTCTTTGGTGATGGCGGCCTGACGGATCTTGTTCCGCGTGAGCGTGAGCGATTCGATCAGCTCGCCGGCGTTCTTCGTGGCCTGATGCATCGCGTTCATGCGAGCGGTCTGTTCGGCCACAAACGATCCCATGAAAAGTTCCCGGACCTTTGCCTCGAAGATCATGGGGACCAGTTTTGTGAAAAGGAACTCCGCGCCCGGTTCGAAGATGTATTCGACCGAGGAGACGGCCGCGTTTTCGGCTTCCAACGTCAAGGGGAGGAGCTTTTCCGTGACGGCCTTGAACGAGGCCTTTGTCATAAAGCGCGGGTAAGTGACATAGACCGCATCGACCTTGTGTTCGCGGAAAAGGGTTTCAAGCAGCAACCCGGTTTTCTTGACCGCGTGTTCCAGGTCCGCTGTTTTCGTGTCCTTGAAAACGGTGTGGCACGTCAGGCCCATGCGGCCGAGGGCGTTTACGCCGCTCTTCCCGAACCCGACGAGGACCGGCGTTTCCGGTAAAGTCCCGAGGAAACGCGTCGCCTCATCGACGAGGTCCATGTTGAACGATCCGCAAAGGTCCGTGTCCGATGTTACGACCATGAGCGCGCGTTTCTTTTCCGGCCGCGGGGTGAGCAGGGGATGACGAAAGGGCGTTTTCGCTTCGATGAGCCTGCCGAGGAGGCCCTCGAGCGCCGTGGTGTAAGGCGCGGCCTGATCGAGGACCTTCTGGAAGCGCTTCAGCTTCGCGGCGGAGACCATCTCCATGGCACGCGTGATCTTTTTCGTGCTCTCGACGCTGCGGATTCTGTTTTTAATCGTTCGTAGTTGACCGCTCATAATCCTTGTGCGGAGCGCGGGGGCCGGAGCACGGAGTTCCGTTTTTTTACAGAACTCCGTACGCCGTACACCGCACTAGACTTTAAAGGTTTGTTTGAACTTCAGGACCGCCTGCTTCATTTTCTCTTTCAGCGGGTCCGAAATGACTTTTTTCTGTGAGATTTCATGAAAGATATCAAGGTAGTTCTGGTCGATGAAATCAAGGAGCCGGGTTTCGAACTGGCTGATCTGCCCGACGGGAATATCGTCGAGGAGTCCTTCGTTGCCGGCGAAAATGATGACCACCTGATGTTCCAGCGGCATGGGAGAGAGATCGTCCTGCTTCAGAATCTCGGTCATGCGCTCCCCCCGCGCGAGCTGGTCTTGCGTAGCCTTGTCGAGGTCGGTGGAAAGCTGCGCGAAGGCCTGGAGCTCGCGGTACTGGGCAAGCGAAAGACGCAGCATGCCGGCCACCTGTTTCATGGCCTTGGTCTGGGCGTTCCCGCCGACGCGCGACACGGAAAGACCGACATTGATCGCGGGGCGGACTCCGCCGTAAAAGAGGTCGCTTTCCAGATAAATCTGGCCGTCCGTGATCGAAATGACGTTTGTCGGGATGTAGGCCGAGATGTCACCGAGTTGGGTCTCGATCACGGGCAGCGCGGTGAGCGAGCCTCCGCCGAGGTCGTCGCGGAGCTTCGCGGCGCGCTCGAGCAGGCGGGAATGGAGATAAAAGACATCGCCGGGATATGCCTCGCGGCCCGGAGGACGTTGCAGAAGGAGCGACATTTGCCGGTAGGCGACCGCGTGTTTTGAAAGGTCGTCATAGACCACGAGGGCGTGTTTGCCGGAGTACATGGATTCCTCGGCGATCGCGGTGCCGGCGTACGGCGCGAGGTACTGGAGCGGCGCGGGATCCTCCGAGGAGGCCGACACGATCGTCGTGTATTCCATCGCGCCGTATTTTTTGAGCGTTTCGGCAAGCGTGACGACGGTCGAAAGCTTCTGGCCGATCGCGACGTAGATACACTGCACTCCGGTCGTCTTCTGGTGAAGGATCGTGTCGAGGAGGATAGCGGTCTTTCCCGTCTGGCGGTCACCGATCACGAGCTCGCGCTGGCCGCGGCCGATCGGGATCATCGCGTCGATCGCCTTGATGCCGGTCTGGAGCGGTTCCTTGACGGGCTGGCGTTTGACGACCGAGGGCGGGATCGCCTCGACCGGGCGCATCTTGTTTGACGCGATCGGGCCCTTGCCGTCGAGCGGTTCGCCGAGCGGGTTGACGACGCGGCCCTTCAGGGCGTCGCCGACCGGGACCTGGGCGATCTTGCCCGTGCGCTTGACCTGATCACCCTCTTTGATCTGACGGTCCGCGCCGAAGATCACGACACCGACATGATGGTGCTCGAGATTCAGCACCATGCCGGGGGTCCCGTCATGAAAAATCACGAGTTCGCCGGCCATGGCCTCTTCGAGTCCGTAGACGCGTGCGATTCCGTCGCCGACCTGAAGGACGTAACCGACAGACTCGAGCTCGATCCTGGTCTGGTATTTTCGGATCTCTTTTTCGATGACCTGCGTGACTTCTTCGGGTTTAAGCATCGGGACCTTCCTTATTGAGCAAGTAGCTGTTGTTCGATCTCACGAAAACGTTTCTTGAACGAGCAGTCGATCTCTTTGCCGTCAAAGCGGAGGATGAACCCGCCGATCAGGGACGGCTCGGTCTTCTGCACCAGATGAATCTCCTTCGGGCTTCCGGTTCCGCCGGAGGAACCGAGCTTCGCGGCGAGAGTTTCTTTGAGCTTGTTCCGGACCGCCTCCGAAAGAGGGACCGCGGAGATCAATACCACTTCGAGCGAGCCTCGGTGGCGGTCGTACAGGGCATGAAAGGTCTGCCGGATCTCACCGAGGAGCGCGAACCGTTTTTTCTCGATCAGGACGCGCAGGAAATTTTTGAGGATGGTGAGCGTGTCACCCGGGAGGATCTTATCGAGGAACGCGAATTTTTCAGCATCGCTGACGATCGGGTTCTGCATCAGGGCATTGATTCGGGGATGCCGTTTCGCATTCTCCTCAAAAAGGGAAAGCCACGCCTCGGTTTCGGCCAGGCAGTCCTCCTTCCGGGAAATCTCGAAGAGGGCGCGGGCGTAGCGGATGCTCGCAAGGGTCTCGCTCATGGTTTCTTCCCGAGTTCTTCGATAAGCTCCATCGCTTTTTTCTCGTGATGGGCCGCGTCCATTTTTTCGCGGATCACCTTTTCGGCGACCTGGAGCGAAAGCTTCGCGACCTCGCGGCGGAGTTCGATCCGGGCCTTCTCGAACTCGATCTCGATGTTGGCCCTGGTTTTTTCGAGAGAGGTCTGGAATTCCCCCCGCGCCTTCTCCTGGATCTCGCGCGCAACGCGGCGGCCTTCCTGGATGGCCTCCTGCATCTTCACGCGTGCCTCCTCGTCGATTTTCTGAAGATGTTCCTTGTATTCCTTCTCGAGTCTTGCGACCTCGGCCTTCATTTGCTCGATACCCGTCCACTCATGTTCGATCCGCTCGCGGCGCGCCTTGAGGACGCTGGTGAGCGGTTTCCAGGCGAACTTCCTGAGCGTGAAAAACACGATCAGAAAGGCGAGTAGCTGGACGAAGACCTCACCTAAACGGATGTTCTCCTGAAAATATTCCATGGAGCCTTTCGGGGGTTAAATCTTGCCCATGAGCACGAAGCCGAATACGAGCGCGTAAAGCGTCAAGGCTTCGATCAGGGCGCATCCGGCCATCATATTGACGAGAATCTTGCCCGACGCTTCAGGCTGGCGGCTGGTTGCATCCATGGCGGCGGCCACGGCCTTCCCGAGCGCGATCGCGGAACCGAATGCAGTAATGGCGAGTCCGAGAGGTAATGTGAAACCTAAAACGATCTGAACGTTCATGAACAGTCTCCTTTGGTTAGTGATGAATAGCGATTGCCTTTTTTTCGTGGGCCTTCCCGTCCTGGTCATGATCCTCACGGGGCATGATCAGGGAAATGTACACGGTCGAGAGCAGCAGGAACACGAACGCCTGGACCAGACTGAAAATGATCACGAGCACGTTCGCGAAAAGCTGGAAGAAGAAGGGGAGCATCTTGTACATCACGTTGAGCTCGGCGAACTTGTAAAGCAGACGGTCCTCGCTCGAGATATTGGCGAAAAGACGGAGCGAGAGCGAAAGCGGCACGGCGAGGTAATCGACGGTGATGTTGATGACCAGCATGAGCGGTGCGAGCGCGATCCCCACGATGCCCTGGGGGCTTCCCATCATGTGTTTGGCATAATTGAGAGGGCCTTGCTCCCGGATTCCCGTTGCGTGGACGTAGACGATCGTCACGATGGCGAGCGCGATCGTGGTGCTCCATCCGCTTGTAGGGGATTTCAGAAAAGGGACGAGGCCGAGCCAGTTGTCAAACAGTATATATATGAAGAGGGTGCCAAGGAACGGGACGTGCACGACCCCCCTGGGGCCGAGGATGCCGGTCACGAAGGATGTGAGGCCCTCGGTAACGGCTTCCCACGCATTCTGTGCGCCCTTCGGGATGAACCGCCCGGTCCTGGCCGCGGCGATCGCTCGCCAGCCGATGAATCCGATTACGAGCAGGGAGAAGACGACATTCTCCCAGCGATGGAGAAAATCGAAGACCGGATTTTCGGGGAAGAGTTTGGCCAGGACCGTCAAGAAGTTGGGAAGCTCGTGAGCCTCCCCGACGGCTTGTGCGGTCGCATGAGCGGTCTGGGCAATATCGTGTCCGGTCTGGTCCATGGCTATGGGCTGATGTCCTTGTAGAGGTGTTTTATGAGCCGTATGGTCTGGATCGAGGATCCGAGAAGACCCAAAAGCACCGATATCATAATCAATTTCGGACTTAAATTCCACTGCTTGATTAACCAATGGGCGAGCAGGAACCCGGCCAAAGGACCGGAAATAAGGATTGCCGGGATTGTGACCGCGACTCCGAGCATCCTGAAGAGCCTGGGGAGGTCGTTTGTGCCCGCCATGACGTTTCATTATCCGATTGTTTCTGAAAGTTTCAACAGAAATGCCGATACTAGGAGACAGAACAAGGGGGAAGTCATGATCACCGCATTCATCAAATTGGTGTTCCATTTGATCCGGCTTGCGATCATCCTTGCGGTCCTCGGGCTGATCTTTCACGCCTGGGTCCTGCGCCAGGGGCTCAAGGCGGGTCTGAGCTGGGGGCTCGGGGCGCCTGTCGAGATTGGTTCGGTGAAGATGGATTGGAAGAACACCGGTTTTGAAGTTCGTGATCTTGAAGTGGGGAACCCACATCATTATCCCCCGGGTCTTTTGGCGGATATACCGCTTGCGATCGTCTCAGTGGACATCACCAAAATCCCGGAAGGGGTCTTGCGTCTGAAAGCCGTCGGTCTGAGCCTTCGGGAACTGGTGGTGACGCATATCCCCGGGAAGGGGCTTAACGTGATGGAATTGAAGGCGCTCAAGCGGGAGAAGACATCCGGTCGCCTCGATGCGGGAAGCGGTTCCTCCCGGAAACGGATCGGTTCAAAAACGCCGCGGGTGATGATCGATGAATTTATTGTCTCCGTCGGAACGATCACATTCGTCGAATCGGTCGGAACCATTCAAAAGGAAAAGCGGATTAAAGCCGGCATTCAGGGACAAACATTTTATGATCTCGCGGGACCGGAAGACATGGCTTATGTCGTTGTGACTCTCGCGTTAAAAAAGTCAGGTTATGGTTTTTCCGCGAACGCTCTCTCCGGGTTTTCGGGGGAGGAACAATCGTCCGGTTCCGGAAGCGGTTTTCTGAATACCTTGAAGAGTATTTTTTCTTGATCCGGGTCTTTTCACCGCAATATTCTAAAATGATTGAACGGGCTCTTGCCGCCTGATTCCCTTTGGGATGGCGCCGGAGGTTTCAGGCGCATGGTTTCGTTCCAAAAAATAATTTAAAAAAAACTTGACGCTGATTGCGATTTAAATAGAATGTGGCATTCCCACAGAGGAGCATACTGTCTTTATTTGGAGTGAGGCATTTTTCCCTCTCGGCCTGTTTTGACGTTCGCTTCCCGGGTTTGTCGAGTGTTCTGATTAAATCTGATTTGCAGTGCACGGCATCGTTTTCGACGAAAGTCGTTGTGATGCCGGAGTGCTGGAGTAGCTCAGTTGGTAGAGCACGTCCTTGGTAAGGACGAGGTCACGGGTTCAAGCCCCGTCTCCAGCTGAGATGAAAAAGTTAACCAATTCAAGGAGAATGGATCATGGCGAAAGAGCAATTTAAGCGTACGAAACCGCACGTGAACGTTGGAACCATCGGTCACGTTGACCACGGCAAAACGACCTTGACATGTGCCCTGACAAAGGTGCTTGCCGCCAAGGGTATGGCGACCGTTCGCGAATATTCCGATATCGCCAAGGGCGGAACCGTCCGTGACGATTCCAAAATCGTGACGATCGCGGTCTCCCACGTGGAATACGAGTCTGAAAAGCGCCACTACGCGCACGTCGATTGCCCGGGGCACGCCGACTACATCAAGAACATGATCACGGGTGCCGCGCAGATGGATGGCGCGATCCTCGTAGTCTCCGCGGTGGACGGGCCGATGCCTCAGACCCGTGAGCACATCCTCCTCGCGCGCCAGGTCGGCGTTCCTGCGATCGTGGTATTTCTGAACAAGTGTGATCTTGTCGAGGATGCCGAGCTTCTCGACCTTGTCGAGATGGAAGTGCGTGATCTCCTCACGAAATATGATTTCCCCGGCGACAAGATCGCCGTTATCCGTGGATCGAGCCTCCCGGCCGTCCAGAACCCCACGGACCCGACCGCCACGCAGTGCATTATGGACCTCATCAAGGCCCTGGATGACACCATTCCCGAACCGAAGCGCGATATCGATAAACCCTTTTTGATGCCGGTCGAAGACGTGTTTTCGATCTCCGGTCGCGGTACGGTCGGCACGGGCCGTATTGAGCGCGGTGTTATCAAGGTCAACGACGAAGTCGAGATCATCGGCCTCCGCGATGGTTCCATGAAGTCGGTCGTGACGGGCGTTGAAATGTTCCGGAAGCTCCTCGATGAGGGGCGGGCGGGTGATAACGTCGGGCTGCTGCTTCGCGGTATCGAAAAGGAACAGCTTGAGCGCGGTATGGTTATCGCCAAGCCCGGTTCCGTGACGCCGCACAAGAAATTCAAGGCACAGATTTATGTGTTGAGCAAGGAAGAAGGGGGACGTCATACCCCGTTCTTCAAAGGGTATCGGCCGCAGTTCTACTTCCGCACTACCGACGTGACGGGCGTTGTGACTTTGCCGGCCGGCGTGGAGATGGTCATGCCGGGCGACAACGTTTCCGTCGAAGCGGAACTGATTACGCCGGTCGCCATGGAAAAAGAACTTCGTTTTGCCATCCGCGAGGGCGGCAAGACGGTTGGCGCTGGTGTGGTCAGCGAGATTATCGCTTAACGTCTCGCGTTTTTCCCGAAGAACTACCGATTCAAGGCGAAGCCTGCTGGCTATTGGGCGTTTATTGTCGCCGTAAGAAGCCCGACGGCCGAAAGCGTATTTAAACTGTTTTTAAAATGCAAAGATAAAGGTTTTATCTCAAAATGCAGGAGATCATTTCCTTAGTGTCGACTTGCGATTGCAAGGAGACCTATTGGACGAGGAAGAACAAGAAGAAGAATCCGGACAAACTCGAGTACAAGAAATACTGTCCGCGTTGCCGCAAGCATGTTCTTTTTCGGGAGAAAAAGTAAGGCCATTTAGGCCTGTAGCTCCAATTGGTAGAGCGGCGGTCTCCAAAACCGCATGTTGCAGGTTCGAGTCCTGCCAGGCCTGCGTTTTGAAAAACGGACAAGGAAAAGGATTCTCAAAAGGTCGTGTTTCAGAAGACGGGAAATTTTATACAGCAGACGAAGGAAGAGCTCGCGAAGGTTACGTGGCCGAGCTGGAATGAGCTTTGGCAGGCGACGGTTGTCGTTATTTTTGCGACGTTCATCGCCGCAATCTTCATTGCCTTCTGTGATTTCCTTATCTCAAACCTGATCCGGATCCTGATCGGCTGAGATCATGGCAGAAGCGAAGTGGTACGTCGTTCATACTCAAACAGGCATTGAATCCAAAGCGCGCTCGAGTCTCATCAGCCGCGCGGAGACTGAAGGTCTTTCGCATTACATTCACGAAGTACTGATCCCCACCGAAAAGGTAAGCGAGGTCAAGGCCGGCAAGAAGCGGATCAGCGAACGCAAGTTTTTCCCCGGGTATATTCTTGTGAAGATGGAACTCAACGACGAGAGCTGGTATCTCGTCAAGAACACCCCGGGCATCTCGGGATTCGTCGGATCCGGCAAGAGGCCGCTTCCGCTGACTGACCGGGAAGTTGGCGCGATCATCCAGGAACAGGAAGAAAAGATGACGAAGCCGAAGCCCAAGGTCGAGTTCTCCGAAGGGGAGAGCGTTCGGGTCAAGGAAGGTTCATTTGCGAATTTTAACGGTGTCATCGAGCAGATCAATCCCGATCGCGGAAAGTTGCGTGTGATGGTCACGATCTTCGGCCGTCCGACCCCCGTGGAGCTCGAATACTGGCAAGTAGAAAAGGTCTAAAAACATGGCGAAGGAAATCCAGGTCAAGATCAAGTTGCAGATTCCCGGCGGACAGGCCAATCCCGCTCCGCCAATCGGCCCCGCGCTCGGCCAGCATGGCGTTAATATCATGGAGTTCTGCAAGCAGTTCAATGAGCGCACGAAAGACAGGCCCGGGACGGTGCTTCCGGTCCTGCTGACGGTCTACAAGGACAAGTCGTTCACCTTCATTCTCAAGAATCCGCCAATATCGGCCGCGATCAAAAAAGCGGTCGGTCTCGCAAAGGCCTCCTCCGAACCGGGCCGCCAGACTATCGGCAAACTCACGAAGGAGCAGGCCGTTGAGATTGCTAAGGCGAAAATGCCGGATCTCAACACGACGAAGATCGCAAGTGCGGTCAAGATCGTCGAAGGCGTGGCCCGAAGTATGGGCATCGAAGTGGTGAAATAAGAGGAATTATGAAGCGTAGCAAACGGTATCAGAAAAGGTCAGCGTTAGTCGAACCCGAGAAATCGTACTCGCTTTCCGAAGCGGTCAAAATCCTCAAGAAGGTCGAACCGGGCAAAGCGGACGAAACAATATCTCTCAATTTTCAGCTGGGCATCAAGGCGGAAGCGGGTGACGAGAACGTCCGCGGGACTGTCAGCCTTCCGCACGGTAGCGGCCGGTCGGTGCGCGTCCTTTGTTTTACAAAGGGCGAGACGATCAAGGATGCCGAGGCGTCAGGAGCCGACATCGTCGGCGGTGACGAGCTTGTTGAGAAGGTCAAGAACGGTTTCCTCGATTTTGATGTCGTGGTCGCTCATCCGGATATGATGCGTGAAGTTTCGAAGCTCGGCCGCGTGCTCGGTCCCAAAGGTCTGATGCCGACGCCGAAGACCGGGACCGTGACCCCCCAGATCGGCAAGGCGGTCAAGGAGCTTAAGGCCGGACGCATCGAATTTAAAAGCGACAAAACGGCCGGGCTTCACGCCGTTTGCGGGAAGCTTTCTTTCAGTGAGGAAGCGTTGCTCGAGAATGCCCGGGCTGTGATAAAGGCTGTCCGTGATTCAAAGCCGCCGATCAGCAAGGGCGAATATCTCAAGAGCGTGACGATCTCCGCGACCCAGGGCCCGGGGCTCAAGCTCAACACAGGAGCGTTGTAATTCCATGCCTTCCTTCGAAAAAGAATTGATGTTCAACGAGATCGTTAAGGAATTCGAGAAGAGTCCGTACACGTTCATCTCGAGCTTCCAGGGCCTGTCGGTGTCCGACCTTACCGCCGCTCGCGTCAGCCTGGAAAAAGTGGCCCGTCGCTCGATGGTCATCAAGCACGCGATGGCCCGCAAGATTTTCGAGAAAATGAAGTTTGAGGGCGCCGAAAAATTCCTCAAGGACTCCATTATCGTTACTTTTGGCGAGAAAGATCCGCAGGATATCTCGAAGAAGATTGTGGATTATGCGAAGGCGAACGACAAGTGGAAGGCCGCGGGCGTGATCTTCGAAGGTCAGGTCCACGGGGAAGATTTCGTCAAGGCGCTCGCGAAGTTGCCGAGCCGCAAGGAACTGCTCACGCAGGTTGTGGTCCGGATGAAGTCGCCGATCGCCGGGGTTGTCAACGTCCTCGGCGCGCTTACCCGTAACCTCGTGGTGACGATCGCCGAGATCAGGAAAAAGAAAGAAGCGGCTCCGGCAGCCGCCGCATAACCAACAGTCCTTATCAAAGGAAATCAATCAAGGAGGCAACAGGTCATGACAGAAGCAACCGAAACCAAGCAAATCTCTGAGAAACTTCAGGGTATTCTTACCTCGATCGAGACCCTCACGGTCCTCGAACTCGCGGATCTCGTGAAGGCCCTGGAAGACAAATTCGGCGTTAGCGCCGCAGCCGCTGTGCCGATGGGTGTCGTCGCCATGCCGGGCGCCGCCGGCGGTGCCGCTGCCCCCGCGGAAGAGCAGACCTCTTTCACGGTGGTGCTCGTGAACTCCGGTGACAAGAAGATCAATGTTATCAAGGAGATCCGCACCGTGACGAGCCTCGGCCTGAAAGAAGCCAAGGACCTCGTCGAGGGCGCTCCGAAGACTATCAAGGAAGGTGCCACGAAAGAAGAAGCTGACAAGATCAAGAAGCTTCTCGAAGCCCAGGGCGCCAAGGTCGAAATCAAGTAAGCACGTTCCAGTGTCAGGCACATCATTCTAAGGAGGGCATTCAGCTAATGATGCCTTTGATCAAGAGGAAGAGCTTCGCCAAGATCCGGGATACGATGGAACTTCCGAACCTGGTCGCGATCCAGATCAGGTCCTATGAGGAATTCCTGCAAACGAATCGTACGGGCAAGCGCCGCAAGCGCCAGGGGCTCGAGGCGGCGTTCGCGGATTGTTTCCCGATCGAAAGCTTCGACGGAACCTGTCGTCTTGAGTACGAGGGGTATGCGCTCGGGAAACCGAAGTATTCCATCCCCGAGTGTCAGAAGCGCGGGATGACCTACGCCGCGCCGTTGAAGGTGAAGCTCCGTCTTGTCCGGAAGGGTGTTGCCAAGGAGCAGGAAGTTTATATCGGCGAATTGCCGCTGATGACCGATACCGGCACCTTCATTATCAATGGCGCCGAACGTGTGATCGTTAGCCAGCTCCACCGCTCTCCGGGCGCCTCCCTGGAAGAAGCGGTTCATCCGAGCGGCAAGCGTATCTACTCGGTCCGGATCATTCCCTATCGTGGCGCATGGCTTGAGTTCGAGTCCGATGTCAATGACATCCTGTATGCCTACATCGACCGTCGCCGCAAGATTCTCGCGACGGTGCTTTTGCGTGCGCTCGGTTATTCATCGACCTTCGACATCTTTCAGGAGCTCTATCCCGTCGAAAAGATTCGCGGCTTCGAGCGTTCCAGGATCAGGGAAGTCGAAGGCGAGTTCCTCGCGGAGGATATTCTCCACCCGCAGTCCAAAGAGCCGATCCTTCTGGCAGCTTCCAGGCTGACGAAAGAGAATATCGACGTTCTTCTCGCGAACAATATCACGTCCTTTTCGATCGCGCGCGTTACGCAGGATGACCTCTGCCTGATCAATACGCTCGAGCGCGATCCGTATCGCAACTCACTTGACGCGCAGATGGCCATCTATCGTCGTATCCGTCCCGGCGATCCGCCGACGGAAGCGAGCGCCAAGGATCTCATCCAGAAACTTTTCTTCGATCAACAGCGTTACGATCTGGGTGTTGTCGGGCGGTTCATGCTCAACAAAAAACTCGGCGTCGAGCCGAACATGAAACAGACGACACTTCAGCGTGAGGACGTGATCCGTGTGGTTGGCATGCTCCTCAAGCTCCGGGCCGGCGATGTTCATAAGGACGATATCGACCATCTCGGGAACCGCCGCGTGCGCTCGGTGGGCGAGCTCCTGCAGAACCAGTTCCGCGTCGGTCTTGCCCGCATGAAACGTTCTTGCGTGGAGCGTATGTCGATCTATGATCTTGACGCCGCGATGCCCCACAACCTTATCAACCCGAAGCTGATTTCGGCCGCGATCAAGGAGTTCTTCGGCCGCAGCCAGCTGTCGCAGTTTATGGACCAGACAAACCCGCTGGCGGAACTCACGCACAAACGCCGCCTCTCGGCCCTCGGCCCGGGCGGTCTTTCCCGCGAGCGCGCCGGCTTTGAGGTTCGTGACGTCCACCCGTCCCATTACGGGCGCGTTTGTCCGATCGAAACTCCGGAAGGCCCGAACATCGGTCTCATTGCGTCGCTCAGTACGTTCGCGCGCGTCAATGGTATCGGCCTTCTCGAAAGTCCTTACCGTAAGGTGACGAACGGTCGAGTCACAGAAAAGATCGATTACCTCACGGCGGACGAAGAGGATAAATACGTGATCGCGCAGGCGAACGCTCCGGTGGATTCCAGCGGAAAGTTCCAGAGCGACATGATCTCCTGCCGTTTTCGCGGTGATTTTCCAAAAAAGAAGCCGGAAGAGATTGATTATATGGACGTGTCGCCCCGTCAGCTCGTGTCTGTGGCGGCGGCACTGATTCCGTTCCTCGAAAACGATGACGCGAACCGCGCTCTTATGGGTTCGAATATGCAACGTCAGGCCGTCCCGCTCCTTACCACCGAAGCGCCGTTAGTCGGCACCGGGATGGAGCGTTATGTGGCGGTCGATTCCGGTGCCGTGTTGGCCGCGAAGTCAAAGGGAACCGTCAAGGCCGTGTCGTCGGAAGAGATCGTGATCGATGATTTCGTGTACAAGCTCAAGAAGTTCAAGCGTTCCAACGCCGGGACCTGCATCAACCAGAGGCCTCTCGTCAGAGTCGGCGACAAGGTGAAGCGCGGCGACCTCATTGCGGACGGCGCCGGCACGCAGGGCGGCGATCTCGCGCTCGGGCGAAACGTGCTCGTAGCCTTCATGCCGTGGCGCGGCTACAACTTCGAGGACGCGATTATCGTCAACGAGCGTCTTTGCAAGGATGATGTCTATACGTCGCTGCACATCGAGGAATTCGAGATCGAAGCCCGCGATACGAAGCTCGGCAACGAAGAGATCACGCGAGACATCCCGAACGTCAGCGAAGAGTCTCTCAAGGACCTCGACAAGGAAGGTGTTGTTTGCATCGGTGCGGAAGTGAAGCCGGGCGATCTGCTTGTCGGCAAGATCACGCCGAAATCGGAGATCGAGCTTTCCCCTGAAGAAAAACTTCTCCGGGCGATTTTCGGTGAAAAGGCCGGAGATGTTCGCGACGCTTCTCTCACCGTGCCCCCGGGCGTCGAAGGGGTGGTTGTCGACGTCAAAGTGTTCGCCCGCAAGGAATCCGCGGCAAAGACCAAGGAAGAACGCCGTCAGGAGAACAAGGATATCAATGAGATCAAGGAGCGATACAACGACCGCATCGACCTTCTCAAGCGCGAGCGGTTGCACCGCGTTTCCGACATGGTCATCGGCAAGAAGCTCTCCGAGGATCTTCTCGACGATATTCTTGGAGAAGTGCTGATCAAGGCCGGGCACTTGATCTCGAAAGGCGATCTCAAGAAACTCGAGACCTGCGACTGGGATTCGCTTCGTATCGACGATGATCCGGACCTCGAAGAGAACATCAAGAAGATCGCCCGTGTTTGGGGCGACGAGATTGACGAGCTTGTGGCCGAACGGACCCGCGAGATCGATCGCGTGAAAAAAGGCGACGAACTTCCCCCCGGCGTCATCAAGAAAGTGGTCGTTTATGTCTGCTCGAAACGCAAGATTTCGGTCGGCGACAAAATGGCCGGGCGTCACGGGAACAAGGGTGTCATCGCGCAAATCCTTCCGGAAGAAGATATGCCGTTTCTCCAGGACGGGACTCCGATCGATATCATCCTGAATCCGCTCGGTGTTCCGTCGCGTATGAACGTCGGTCAGATTCTCGAAACCCATCTCGGATGGGCGGCCAAGGCTCTTGGTCTTCATGTGGAAACGCCCGTCTTCAGCGGCGCGACCGAAGCCGAGGTCAAGGCGATGATGAAAGAAGCCAATCTTCCGGATGATGGCAAGGTGACGCTGATCGATGGTCGTACCGGCGATCCGTTCGATAACAAGACGACCGTTGGCTATATCTACATGCTGAAGCTCGCGCACCTCGCGGATGACAAGATTCACGCGCGTTCGATCGGTCCGTACTCGCTCGTTACGCAGCAGCCTCTCGGCGGCAAGGCGCAGTTTGGCGGCCAGCGTTTCGGTGAAATGGAAGTGTGGGCCCTTGAGGCCTACGGCGCGGCTTTCACGCTCCAGGAACTCCTGACCGTGAAATCCGACGATGTTGTCGGTCGCACGCGTGTCTACGAAGCCATCGTGAAAGGTGAACCCGCGCTTCACGCGGGAACGCCCGAATCCTTTAACGTTCTCGTGAAGGAACTGCAGGCGCTCGGTCTTGACATCGCTCCGGAACGTGCCAGCGGTGCCAAGCTTCCGACGCTCGATGCCAAATCCGCGTTAGAGTCCCATGATGAGGCGAAGGAGAAGCTCAGGGTATGAACTATAATGTCAATATGTTCGATTCAGTCGCAATCCGCATCGCCGCTCCCGAAGTCATCCGCAAATGGTCGAAGGGGGAGGTCAGGAAGCCGGAAACGATCAATTACCGGACCCTGAAACCGGAAAAAGACGGACTTTTCTGCGAAAAGATCTTTGGTCCCACGAAGGACTATGAGTGCGCTTGCGGCAAGTACAAGCGTATCAAGCACAAAGGGATCGTTTGCGACCGTTGTAGTGTTGAGGTTACGCAGGCGCGTGTTCGTCGCGAGCGCATGGGACATATCGATCTCGTGACGCCCGTCTCTCATATCTGGTTTTTCAAAACCATGCCGTCCCGTATCGGGAACCTCCTCGACCTGAGCGTCCGTGCTCTTGAGAAGGTCCTCTATTATGAAGAGTACATCGTCATCGATCCGAAGCAGACGCCGCTCAAGGCGCGTCAGCTCCTGACCGAGGAAGAGTACCACAAGGCCCAGGAGCAGTACGGGCTCGACGCGTTCGACGCCATGATGGGCGCCGAAGCCATCCAGAAGCTCCTGTCCGGGATCGACCTCGATAAGCTTACGCAAAAATATCAGCGCCAGGTCAAGGCCTCCAAGTCCAAGCAGTCCCGTGCGCGGTCCGTCAAGACCCTCAAGATCGTCGAGGCATTCCGCAAGTCGGGGAACCGCCCCGAGTGGATGATTATGAAAGTCATTCCGGTCATTCCGCCGGATCTTCGGCCTCTTGTTGCCCTGGACGGCGGCCGTTTCGCGACGAGCGATCTGAACGACCTTTACCGCCGCGTTATCAATCGCAACAACCGTCTCCGCAAGCTTCTGGATCTCAAGGCTCCGGATGTCATCATCCGTAATGAGAAGCGCATGCTTCAGGAAGCCGTGGATGCCCTTTTTGACAACGGCCGTCATGGTCGGCCGGTGCTCGGCGCCGGCAACCGCCCGCTAAAATCCCTGAGCGACATGCTCAAGGGCAAGCAGGGCCGTTTCCGCCAGAACCTTCTCGGGAAACGCGTGGATTATTCGGGACGTTCCGTCATTGTCATCGGTCCCGATCTCAAGCTCCACCAGTGCGGACTTCCGAAGAAGATGGCCCTCGAGCTTTTCGAACCGTTCATCATTCGCAAGCTCAAGGAGCGCGGGCATGTGCACACGATCCGTTCCGCCAAGAAGATGGTCGAGCGCGTGCAGCCCGAAGTCTGGGATATTTTGGAAGAGGTCATTCATGAGCATCCGGTCATGCTCAACCGCGCCCCGACGCTTCACCGCCTCGGTATCCAGGCGTTCGAGCCGATGCTGATCGAGGGTAACGCGATCCGCATCCACCCGCTCGTTTGTACGGCGTTCAATGCCGACTTCGACGGCGACCAGATGGCCGTTCACGTGCCGCTTTCGATGGAAGCGCTCATGGAAGCGCGCATCCTCATGCTTTCGGCAAACAACATCTTCTCTCCCGCGAGCGGCAACCCGATCATGACCCCGACGCAGGATATCGTGCTCGGAATCTACTACCTCACCAAGATGCGTGAAGGCGCGAAGGGCGAGGGGCTCGTGTTCAGCAATTTCCAGGAAGCGTTCCTCGCTTATCAGGATGGGCAGATTCACAAGCACGCGAAGTGCAAGGTGCGGCTTGTGGACGGCAAGATCGTTGACACGACGATGGGCCGGATCATCCTGAACGAGACCCTCCCGGAGGGCTTCCGGTATGTCAATGAGGTGGTTAGCAAGGGGAAGCTCTCGAAGATCATCGCGGATTGTTACGCGCAGTTCGGTCACGCGGTCGTGGTTGACCTTCTCGATCGGTTGAAGTCCCTCGGATTTGAAGCGGCCACAAGCGGTGGCATCTCGATCGGGATCGATGACATCCGGATCCCCGAGAAGAAAGAGGATATCCTTGTTGAAGCGCGCAAGGAAGTGAAGTCGATCGAGAGCCAGTACAAGCAGGGTATCATCACGGATGGTGAGCGCAAGAACAAGATCATCGATATCTGGACCCACGCGACAGACCGCGTGTCGGATATCATGTTTGAAGAGCTCGATCAGTTTAACCCGGTCTTTATGATGGCCGATTCCGGCGCCCGCGGATCCAAACAGCAGATCCGTCAGCTTGCCGGTATGCGCGGTCTTATGGCGAAGCCGTCGGGCGAGATCATTGAAAGCCCGATCACGGCGAATTTCCGTGAAGGGTTGACCGTGCTCGACTACTTCATCTCGACCCACGGCGCCCGTAAGGGTCTGGCTGATACCGCTCTCAAGACCGCCGACTCCGGTTACCTCACGCGGCGTCTTGTGGACGTTGCGCAGGACGTGATCGTTTCGATGGATGACTGCGGTACGCTGAAGGGCATCATCATGGAGCCGGTCTACGAAGGGGAAGATATCATCGTTCCCCTTTCCGACAGAATCCTTGGCCGCGTGGCCCTCGATAACGTTGTCGATGTCATTACGGACCAGGTTATCGTGAGGTCGGGCGAGATCATCGACGAAACGATCGTCACGAAAATTGATGAGGCCGGGATCGAGAAGATTCGCGTCCGGTCCGTGCTCTGTTGCGAAGCTCCGAAAGGGATTTGCGCGAAATGCTACGGTCGTGACCTCGCGACGCGTAAACTTGTCGAGATCGGGACCGCCGCCGGCATTATTGCGGCGCAGTCAATCGGTGAGCCCGGAACCCAGCTGACGATGCGTACGTTCCATATCGGCGGTACGGCGTCGCGTGTCATCGAGCAGTCCTATTACAAGTCCCGCAACGAGGGGGTCCTGCAGTACCACAGCCTGAAGACCGTTGTCACAAAGACGGACGAGATCGTGGTGCTCAATCGCAACGGTCAGCTCTCGATCCATGATCCCACGGGCCGCGAGCTTGAACGTTATACCGTCCCGATCGGCGCCATCATCTATCATAAGGATGGCGACATGGTCAAAAAGGGCGCGATTTTCGTGAAGTGGGACCCGTACAAGGTTCCGATTCTTACCGAGGTCTCGGGTCGCGTGCGTTTTGAGGACATCATAGCCGATGTCACGATGAACGAGGAAGTGGATGCCACGACCGGGATGGTCGAACGCGTGATCATCGATCACAAGGAAGAAGAGTACCACCCGCAGTTGCTCGTGGTCGGCGCGAACGACGAGATTCTTGCGTTCTATCCGATCCCGATCGATGCTCATATCGTTGTGAAGGACGGTCAGGAAATCACCGGCGGTACCTTGCTGGCGAAAACGCCCCGTATGATCGCGAAGACCCGCGACATCACCGGCGGTCTTCCGCGCGTGGCCGAACTGTTCGAGGCCCGCAAACCGAAGAATCCCGCCATCATTTCCGAGATCGACGGCGTGATCGAATTCGGCGAGAGCGTGAAGGGGCAGCGCAAGATTATCGTCAAGAGTCCATCGGGAATGGCGAAGGAATATCTCATCCCGCACGGAAAGCACCTGAACGTCTACAAGGGTGACAAGGTCCTCGCGGGCCAACAGCTCGTGGACGGTCCGGTCGTTCCGCAGGACATTCTCCGGGTTTCCGGCGAACGCAGTCTTCAGGCTTACCTCGTCGGCGAAGTGCAGGAAGTCTATCGTCTACAGGGTGTGAAGCTGAACGACAAACACGTCGAGGTGATTGTCCGGCAGATGCTTCGCAAGGTCCGCATCGAAGAGCCGGGCGACACGGATTTCCTCGTCGGCTCCCACGTCGAAAAACTCAAGTTCGCGGAAGAGAACGCCAAGATGCTGAAGAAGGGCAAGAAGCCGGCCATCGGCACGCCCATCCTTCTCGGGATCACGAAGGCGTCCCTCACGACCGACAGCTTCATCTCGGCGGCGAGCTTCCAGGAAACGACGCGTGTTCTCACGGAAGCCGCGTCCGCAGGGAAGCGCGACTTCCTGCAGGGACTCAAGGAGAACGTGATCATGGGGCATCTGATCCCCGCGGGCACCGGTTTCAAGGCCCATCAGAACATCGAGATCGAAAAAGACCTGACCGATGTTCTTCCGGATCCGGAAGCCCTGAAGGCGAAAGCCGTTGAAGAGACAGCCTCAAAGGAGAAGGAATAATGGCACCGACTATCAATCAGCTCATCAAGTACGGCAGACGCCGTTTTCAATCGAAGTCCAAATCACCGGCGTTGCACAACGCTCCGTTTCGCAAAGGCGTCTGCCTGATCGTCCGTACGCAGACCCCCAAGAAGCCGAACTCGGCGCTTCGCAAGATTGCCCGTGTCCGTCTCACGAACGGGGAAGAAGTCTCGGCCTATATCCCGGGCGTCGGACACAATCTGCAGGAACACTCAATCGTGCTCGTTCGCGGCGGCCGCGTCAAGGACCTTCCCGGCGTCCGCTATCACATCGTTCGCGGTAAACTCGACACCTCCGGGGTCGCGGACCGCACTAAATCACGCTCCAAGTACGGGGCCAAAACACCCAAGCAGAAGGATGCAAAGGCAGCATGAGAAGGCGTCGCGCAGCAAAAAGAAGGATTGATCCGGACCCGCGGTTTAACGATCTTCTGGTCGCAAAGCTCATTAACATTGTGATGGAGTGCGGGAAGAAGTCGATCGCCGAAAAGATCGTCTATCAGGCTTTCGATATTATCAGGGAAAAAACCGGAAAAGAACCACTTGAAGTTTTCCATCAATCTATGGATAATATCCGGCCCCTTTTGGAAACGAAGTCCCGCCGAGTCGGTGGGGCAACCTACCAGGTGCCGGTCAGTGTTCCGGAAGAGCGCGGTAATTCACTCGCGCTTCGTTGGATCCGGGGCTATTCCCGCGAGAGGAAGGGGAAACCCATGCACGAGAAACTCGCGCAGGAATTGATCGACGGCTACAACAAGACCGGCGCATCGATCAAGAAGAAAGAAGACGTTCATAAAATGGCGGAGTCCAACAGAGCGTTCGCTCATTATCGCTGGTAATCATAACAGGGAGTCGGGAGTTTTTGGATCGGGGCAAGGGAGTTTTTCATAGCTCCGGGCTCATAGCTCAAAATTAAATTTATGGCAGACGAAAAGAAGATTCATTATCCGCTGGAAAAGATCCGCAATATCGGAATTGCGGCGCATATTGATGCGGGCAAGACCACGACCTCGGAGCGTGTACTTTATTACACCGGCCGCACGTACAAGATCGGCGAAGTGCACGAGGGAACCGCGGTCATGGACTGGATGGAACAGGAACAGGAGCGCGGCATCACGATCACCTCAGCCGCGACGACGTGTTTCTGGAGGGACTGCCGTATCAATCTGATCGACACCCCCGGACACGTGGACTTCACGATCGAGGTCGAGCGTTCTCTGCGCGTTCTTGACGGTTGCGTCGCGGTGTTTGGCGCCGTGGAAGGTGTCGAGCCTCAGTCCGAGACGGTGTGGCGTCAAGCCGATCGCTACAATGTTCCCCGCATTGCTTACATTAACAAGATGGACCGGACTGGCGCGGAATTCGAGAAGAACGTCCAGCAGATGCGTGACCAGCTCGGCGCGAACGCGGTGCCGATCCAGCATCCGCTCGGGCGCGAAGAGCACTTTAAGGGTGTTGTCGATCTTGTGGAAATGAAGGCTTACGTTTTCGACGATGATAGCCTCGGTGCGAAATTTCAAACGATTGATATTCCGGCCGAATACATGGATGTCTGCAAAAAGGCCCGCGAGTACATGATTGAAAAGGTGTCCGAATACGATGATCATCTGATGAACAAGTTCATCGAAGGTCAGGAACCCACCGTCGCCGAGATCAAGGCGGCGATCCGCAAGGGCACAATCAGCCTCAAGATGGCCCCCGTGATCGTGGGGTCATCGCTCAAGAATAAAGGCATCCAGCAGCTCCTCGACGCGGTCGTTGATTATCTTCCTTCGCCGAAGGATATTCCTCCGGTGAAGGGTACCGATCCGAACACGGGCAACGAAGTCAGCCGCGAAGCGGACGACAAGGCGCCGCTCAGCTGCTACGCGTTCAAGATCGCGAGTGACAAGTTCGTTGGATCCCTGACCTATATCCGGGTTTATTCCGGGACGCTTTCCTCGTCCTCCTACATACATAACGTCCGCACCGGCAAGACGGAGCGTCTCGGTCGTCTTCTCCTTATGCATTCGAACAAGCGTGAAGAGATCAACGAGGTGGGCGCCGGCAATATCGTTGCCGCGGTGGGTCTCAAGGATGTGAAGACCGGTGATTCCTATTGCGACGAAAATCATCCGATCCAGCTCGAGGCCATGTTTGTGCCCGAGCCGGTTATCTGGATGGCGATCGAGCCGAAGACGAAAGCGGACCGTGATAAATTGTCCGATGCGATCGGTAAGCTCGTGGCCGAAGACCCGACCTTTCGCGTCAAAACGGACCAGGAAACGGTTCAAACCCTGATCGGCGGCATGGGCGAGCTCCATTTGGACATCAAGGTCGATGTCCTGAAACGCGAATATGGCGTTCATGTGAATGTCGGGAAACCGCAAGTTGCCTACAAGGAAACGATCCTCGGGATGGCGGAAGCGGAAGGGAAGTTCATCAAGCAGACCGGCGGTCGCGGCCAGTATGGGCATTGCTACCTCAAGGTCGAGGCCCTCGAACGCGGTAAAGGTATCGAGTTCGAGAGCAAGATTGTCGGCGGCGCGATTCCCCGCGAGTACATCCCGGCGGTGGAAGACGGCGTTATGGATGCCTGCACGAACGGTGTTCTGGCCGGCTATCCCGTGACGGACGTCAAGGCGACCGTTTTCGACGGCAGCTACCACGAGGTCGACTCTTCCGAGATCGCTTTTAAAATGGCCGGTATTTTTGCGTTCAAGGACGCGTTCAAGAACGCGAAGCCGATCCTTCTCGAGCCGATCATGCTGGTCGAGGTGCTCATGCCCGAAGAATACATGGGGGATGTGATCGGCGATCTGAATTCCCGCCGCTGTGTCATTCAGGAGCTTAGTAATCGCGGACACCTCAAGTCTGTCCGCGGGCTCGTTCCGCTTGCCGAAATGTTCGGATATGCGACGGCTGTCCGTTCGCTCTCCCAGGGCCGCGCGACCTATACGATGGAGCCCAATACTTATCAAGAAGTGCCGCGTCAGATTGCGGAAAAGATCATCGCGGGGTAATCAATCATGGCAGTGAAGGAAAAGATCCGTATCAAACTGAAAGCGTATGACCACCGGGTGCTGGATCAGTCGGTGCAGGAGATCGTGGCGACCGCGAAAAAAACAGGCGCCAAGGTCATCGGCCCGATACCGCTCCCGACGCATATCTGGAAGACGACCGTGCTCCGCGGTCCGACGATCGACAAAAAAGCGCGCGACCAGTTCGAGGTCCGCACGCATAAACGTCTTATTGAACTGGAAGAGCCCACGTCTCGCACCGTGGATGCTCTCATGAAACTTGACCTGCCCGCGGGCGTGGATGTCGAGATCAAGCTCTAAGAGGAATCTTATGTTAGGCCTTTTGGGAAAAAAAGTCGGAATGACGAGGATCTTTGACGAAGAGGGACGCCAGGTTCCCGTGACGGTTCTGGAAGTGGGGCCGTGTTTCGTGACGGGGCTTCGGACGAAGGAAAAAAACGGTTATCAGGCGGTGCAGCTCGGGTTCGATGTTGTGAAAGAGCGCAGGCTCTCGAAGCCGAAGCTCGGCCTGACGAAGAAAGCGGCGCTTCCACCCCTCAATATCCAGAGGGAATTCCGCACAGACAGTCTTGAAAATCTTGCGGTCGGAAGCGAGGTCCGCGTGGACAATTTCGAAGCCGGTGAGTTTGTCGACGTGATCGGCACCTCGATCGGTAAGGGTTTTCAGGGTGTGGTGAAGCGTCTTGGCTATAAGGGCGGCGCGTCCCAGGGACATGGATCGATGTTCGGCCGCGCCCCGGGTGGCATCGGTTCCCAGGCCGGCGGTGCCGGGGCCCGCAAGAAGGTTCGCAAGGGGAAAGGACTTCCCGGACATTTGGGTAATGAGCGTGTCCATGTCGAGAATGTCAAAATTATGAAAGTCGACGGTGAGAACAATCTTCTCGTCGTGAAGGGCAGTATCCCGGGATCCGCGGGCGGCTATGTCGTCATCAAAACGGCTCTCAAGCGCGGCAAGAAGAATCCATGGAAGGTCAGCAATCAGAAGGAATCCCCGAAAGCTTCCTCTGAAACGTCCGCGAAACAGGAAACTCAAGAGGGCGCGAAGTAAGCGTCCGATCCGAAAGGCAGAATAAGACGATGAAAGTGCCTCTTTATACCAAAGAGGGTAAGAAGAAGCAGGAGGTGGTGTTGAACCCCGACATCTTCGGGGTCCGTATCAACGCCCGCCTGATCGAGCTTGTCCGGAACGCTTACAGCGCCAACCTTCGCAGGGGGACGGCCAGTACCAAGACCCGCGGGGAAGTCCGCGGCGGCGGCAAGAAGCCCTGGAAACAGAAGGGGACCGGGAATGCCCGTCACGGTTCGAACCGCTCCCCGATCTGGGTCGGCGGCGGTGTCGTGTTCGGCCCCAGGCCACGGGATTATTCAGTCCGTCTTTCGAAGGCGATCCGAACGAAGGCGCTCCAGGTCGCGATCGCGATGAGGGCGCGTGAGAAGAACGTGCTGCTGCTCGAGACCCTGAAGCTTGAGACGCCGAAGACGAAGGAATTTGCGGGGATCGTCAAGACGCTTCCGCTCGGGAGCAAGCGAGCGGTCTATGTCACGAAGGAGCAGGATGTGAATATGAAACGGGCAAGCCGTAATCTGCAGAAATGGGTCGAGGTCAAGAACGTGGCGGATGTCAGCGCCTACGATGTGCTGCAGAGCCCGAAGGTTATCATTGACGAAGCGGCGCTCGAAACGCTCGAGAAACGACTGACAGGAGATTCGAAATAATGGGCCTCATGATGTACGACATCATTCTGGAACCGTTGATCACGGAAAAGATCGCGAGGGCGACCGAAAGCGCCAACCAGTACGGCTTCAAGGTCCATCCGAAGGCGAACAAGAAAGAGATCAAGTCCGCGGTCGAGAAAATCTTCAATGTCCACGTTGAGAGCGTGAATACGGTCAATGTGGACGGCAAATGGCGCCGGGTCCGTTATCAGCCCGGTCAGACGCCGGACTGGAAAAAAGCCATCGTAACCCTGAAAAAGGGCGAAAAGATCGATTTGACGAAATAAGGAGCTATCGGAAACTGTCATGGGACTTATTAAATTCAGGCCAGTCACGCCGACGCGGCGCTACGGGAATGTGTCGGATTTTTCCGAGATTACGGTGGACCGCCCCTATAAACCGCTCACGGAGATCCGCAAGCGGACCGGGGGACGCAACAACTTCGGGAAAATCACCTCGCGTCGTATCGGAGGTGGGCACAAACAAAGGATCCGCTTGGTGGATTTCCGGCGTAGCCGCTTTGATGTTCCCGCGAAGGTCCTGACTGTCGAGTACGATCCGAACCGTAGCGCGCGCATCGCGCTCATTGAATATACGGACGGGCAAAAGAGCTACATCCTGTGTCCGGACGGCCTCAGGGTCGGTGAGGAGGTCATGAGCGGTCCCGATGTCGATGTGCAGGTCGGCAATCACCTTCCGCTTGAAAAAATCCCGGATGGCACGATGGTCCATAACATCGAGTTGCAACCCGGCCGCGGCGGCAAGCTGGTCCGCGCGGGCGGTGTGGTCGCGCAGGTCCTTGCGAAAGAAAACGACTATGCACACATCAAGCTGCCTTCGGGTGAGGTTCGGAAGATTTCCGTGAAGTCCTTCGCGACCGTGGGACAGTGTTCGAATATCGATAACGAAAACATTGTTCTCGGCAAGGCCGGGCGCGGTCGCTGGTTGGGCAAACGCCCTGTGGCGCGCGGTGTTGTCAGAAATCCGGTGGACCATCCGATGGGCGGCGGTGAAGGCAAATCGAAGAGCGGCCAGCATCCGCAGAGCCCGTGGGGACAGAAATCCAAGGGCCTCAAGACCCGTAAACGCTACAAGGCATCCAATAAATACATCGTGAAGGATCGCAGAAAATGAGCCGGTCATCGAAGAAGGGCGTGTTCGTAGACGAAAAGCTTTTGAAGAAGGTCCGTACCGCGGTTGAAAAAAAGGATCGGCGTCCGATCAAGACGTGGTCGCGACGTTCGACGATCACGCCGGATTTTGTCGGCGTGACGCTGTCGGTCCATAACGGCAAGACGTTTCTGAGCGTGTTTGTGACCGAAGGCATGGTCGGACACAAGGTTGGGGAGTTCGCTCCGACACGCACGTTCCGCAAGCACAGCGCTTCCGGCGAAAAGGCCGCGGCAATGGCCGCCGGTGCCAAAACCTAAGGATAGGCGGACTTATCATGGCTAAGACCGAAAGCAAAAAGAGTGAAGCGCCCGTGGCCCCGGACCCTCGCAAGGTGAAGGCGGTCACGAAATACGTCCGGATCGCGCCGCGCAAGCTGCGTCTTGTTATCGATACGATCCGCAAACGTCCCGCTCTCGAGGCGGTCGGAATTCTTTCCCTGATGCCCCGGAAGGGCGCCAGGATCGCGGTTAAGACGCTCAGGAGCGCCATTGCCAACGCGAAAAATCTCGGTCTTGATGAAAAACGATTGATCGTTTCTGACATCCGCGCGGACGGTGGTCCCGTGATGAAGCGGTTCATGAGCCGATCGAAGGGCCGTGCCGAGCGGATCCTGAAACGCAGTTCGCATCTCACGGTCATCGTATCCGAGGGCCGTAAGGTTTGGGGCGGCGAAGCGCCTGAAGAGGCGAAAGCCAAAAAGAAACAGGCCGTGAAAGCCGCTTCCTGATAAGCGATTTGAAATTACGGAATTTCAGCACTGAACTGATCTTCCGGTTCGAAATGCTAAAAAGAAGATCAGTGTAAAGAGGAGGAAGTACCTTGGGTCAGAAAGCGCATCCGTACGGATTGAGGGTCGGGTTCATCAAGCCCTGGAGAGCCCGCTGGTTTGCGAAACGCGACGCGGTCGCTTTTCTCGGCGAGGATCTCAGGATCCGGGAATATCTGAAGGCCAAGCTGGCCACTGCCGGTGTCTCGTCGGTCGAGATCGACCGTGCCGCGAGCCGCTTGCGCGTCCGTATCTTTGCCGCGAAGCCCGGTGTGATTATCGGTCGCCGCGGACAGGAGATCGACAAGATCAAGGAAGACCTGGCGGCGATCACGAAGAATGAGGTGTTCCTCGACATCAAGGAAGTCAAAATGCCGGCGATCGATGCGCAGCTCGTTGCCGAAAACATAGCGCTCCAGCTTGAAAAACGCATCGGGTTTCGCCGCGCGATGAAAAAGGCGGTTCAGCTCGCGATGCAGAAGGGCGCGCTCGGGATCAAGGTCAAGTGCAAGGGGCGGCTTGGTGGCGCCGAGATTGCCCGCGAAGAAGGGTACAAGGAGGGCAAAGTGCCCCTTAGCACCTTCCGGGCCGATATCGATTACGGATTTGCCGAAGCGTTCACGACGTACGGGACGATCGGCTGCAAGGCGTGGATTTATAAGGGTGACGTTCTTGTGAAGAAAGAACAGGAAGAGAAGAAACAGGAGCTTGAAAAGAAGCTCAGCCAGGTCGAAGCCGAGATGATGAAGTCGGCGGCGCCGGTTGAGGAGAAACCGGCTGTGGAGACCGAGGAGAAGACGAACGATGCCCCTGATGCCTAAGCGTGTAAAATACCGCAAGCAGCATCGCGGCTGGATGGGTGGTGTTGCCACCCGCGGCAGCGAGCTCGCGTTCGGTGAGTATGGGCTCAAAGCGTTGGAATGCGCATGGCTCACGGCGATCCAGATCGAGGCGTCGCGTGTGGCGTTGACGCGTCACGTCAAGCGCGGCGGGAAAATCTGGTTGCGCGTGTTTCCGGATAAGGCTTACTCCAAGAAGCCCGCGGAGACCCGCATGGGTAAAGGAAAAGGCGCCCCGGAATACTATGTGGCTGTGATCAAGCCCGGCCGTATTCTTTTTGAGATGGGCGGCGTGCCGGAGCAGCTCGCAAGATCGGCGATGCGGCTTTGCGCGCACAAGCTTCCGTTCCGTACCAAATTTGTCAAGCGCGAGGCAGCGGGCTGATATGCTTAAAACTTCCGAACTCCGTGAATTGGGCATCGAGGAACTTCAGACGAAAGTCCTGAATCTCAAGAAGGACCTGATGCAGCTCCGTTTCCAGCAGAAGACAGGGAAGCTCGAGCGCCAGAATGCGTTAAGTCAGACGAAGCGTGACATCGCGCGGATTCTGACGGTCATCAACGAGACCAAAAAGGCCGGGAAAAAGAAATGAGCGAACAGACCGAACAGACAAAGACCGAATCCAGCAAACGCGTCCGCGAGGGCGTGGTCGTCAGCAACAAGATGAACAAGACGATCATCGTTTCCGTGACGCGTCTCCTGCGGCATCCGAAGTTTAACAAGATCATCAGACGTCAGATCCATTACGCGGCTCACGACGAAAAGAACCTGGCCAGGGAAGGTGACCGGGTCCAGATTGTGGAATCGAAGCCGCTTTCCAAGACGAAGCGCTGGCGCCTCGTGAAGGTGATATCATGATCCAGATGCGAAGCGTTCTCGAGATCGCCGATAACAGCGGCGCGAAAAAGGCGGCCATGATCGGTGTGTTGGGCCGTCATGGCAAGCGCACTGCCGAGGTGGGGGATATCATCACAGCCTCCGTTAAGGAAGCGTTGCCGAACGGCGCCATCAAGAAGGGCGAGGTTGTCCAGGCGGTTCTCATAAGGACAAAGAGTCCGATCCGCAGGCGGGACGGGTCCACCGTCCGTTTTTCGTCGAACGCGATCGTACTGATCGACAATCAGAAGAACCCGCGCGGGACGCGTATCTTCGGCCCTGTGGCCCGCGAGCTTCGCGATGCGGATTTCACGAAGATCATTTCTTTGGCTCCGGAGGTCGTTTAAGTCATGAAGATCATCAAGGGCGATGAGGTCATCGTTACGAAGGGGAAGGACAAGGGCAAGAAAGGCCGCGTGATGCGGGTGTATCCGAAGGAGAATATGCTCCTGATCGAGAAGATCAACTACCGGACGGTGTTCCTCCGCAAGAGCCAGGACAACCCGAAGGGCGGCATCACCAAGGTTGAAGGTAAGCTGTCGGTGTCCAATGTCAAGCTGGTGTGTCCCCGCAGCGGCAAGCCCACCCGGGTCGGATATTCGGTACTTGCAGACGGTTCCAAACACCGTCTTGCGAAAAAATCAGGCGAGGTTTTATAACGTATGGGTCAGAACATTGCAGCTGAAGCGCCGCGTTTACTGGAACTGTACCGCAAGAAAGCGGTGCCGGAGCTCATCAAGGAGTTCGGCTACGCAAATCCGATGCAGGCCCCGAAGCTCGTGAAGATCGTCATCAACATGGGCGTGAAGGAAGGGCAGGAGGATATCAAGATTCTCGATCAGGTGGCCCTCGAACTGTCGCGGATCGCAGGACAGAAGCCCGTTGTGACGCGCGCGAAAAAGTCAATCTCGGCCTTCAAGCTCCGCGAAGGATCCCCGATCGGTCTCAAGGTGACGCTCCGCCGGGCCCGCATGTACGAGTTCATGGACCGGTTAATCAATATCGCAATGCCGCGTATCCGTGACTTCCGCGGGTTTTCGGACCGCAGTTTCGACCAGACCGGCAATTATTCGATCGGGCTGAGCGAACAGACGATCTTCCCGGAAGTGGAGTACGACAAGATGAAGAAGGTTCAGGGGATGGATATCACGTTCGTGACGACCGCCAGGGATCGCAAGGAAGGCAAGCGCCTCCTGGAACTTCTCGGGTTCCCGTTCAAGAAATCATAAAGGAAAAGAGAGATGGCAAAGACCTGTTTGATCGTAAAGCAAAAACGAACGCCGAAGTTCAAAGTCCGGGTTTATAACCGCTGCCAGCGCTGCGGTCGGCCGCGCGGTTATATCCGCAAATTCGGCATTTGCCGCATCTGTTTTCGCGAACTCGCCCATGTGGGGATGCTCCCCGGCGTGGTGAAATCGAGCTGGTAAAGGGAGAGACGAGATGTCACGTTCTGATTTTATCGGGGATTTTTTGACAAGTATCCGCAACGCCGCGCGGGCGAAAAAGGACAAGCTTACGGTTCCGTCATCCAGTCTGACGGTACGCATCGCGGAAATTCTCAAGGAAGAGGGTTTTATAGAGAACGTCAAGCCCTTCGCAGAAGGCCAAAAGCATTTTGCCAGGATTCATCTGAAATATGTCGGCGGCGGCAAGAAACCGGCGATCCAGGGGATCAACCGTGTGTCCAAGCCAGGTATCCGCTATTATGTCGGCTGTAACAAGATCCCGAAAGTCCAGGGTGGGCTCGGGATTTCGATCCTTACGACCCCTAAAGGTGTCATGACCGACCGCCAGGCGCGGGAGAACAAGGTCGGCGGCGAGATCATCTGTCGGGTCTGGTAATCTTTTAAACGGAGCTATTTCGATGTCACGAATCGGCAGGAAACCGGTCACCATCCCGGAAAAAGTCAAGATCACGGTGCAAGGCCAGAATGTCCAGGTCCAGGGGCCGAAGGGTGCCTTGACCATGACGGCTCACCCCCGCATCAAAGTTGCGATCGAGGGTAATGAGGTCACGGTCGCGCGCGCGACGAACGACGGTGCGGACCGGGCGTTGCACGGTCTGACGCGCAGCCTGATCCAGAACATGATCGTCGGCGTGACGCAGGGATACTCAAAAGAGCTCGAGATTGTCGGTGTCGGTGTGAAGGCGGCGGTGAAGGGTAATGTCCTGTCCATGTCACTCGGTTTTACGCATCCGGTCGAATACGCGTTCGACAAGGATGTCGAGATCAAATGCCCGAAGCCGACCAGTATTCAGATCACCGGTCTCGACAAGCAACGCGTCGGTCAGGTCGCGGCCGAAATCCGCAGCTTCTGCAAGCCTGAGCCCTACAAGGGCAAGGGGATCCGCTATGCCGGCGAGCACGTGCGCCGCAAACAAGGTAAAGCGGTCGGTTAATAATCCCGGGAGTCATTAAGATCATGTCGAACGCAAAAGAATTGGGAAGAAACGCAAGACATCAAAGAATTCGTCGGAAGATCTCCGGAACGGCGGAACGTCCGCGGGTTGTTGTGCACCGCTCGCTCACGAGCCTGCAGGCGCAGGCGATCGACGATGTGGCTCACAGGACGATCGCGGCCTGTTCGTCCCTTGGCAAGGAGTTTTTGAAGCAGGCCCCCAAGAAGGGAAAGGTCGCGGTCTCCGAGAAGCTCGGGGAGATCTTCGCGGAAACCCTCAAGAAGAAGGGTGTCCAGAAGATCACATTCGACCGCGGCGGCTACATTTATCACGGACGCGTCAAGGCGTTCGCGGACGCGATGCGCAAGGGCGGCATCCAGTTCTGAAACCGCAAGCAGTGCAGGGAAAACCCGCAAGGCCCGGCCTTGGCGGGGAAAATTTGAAAGGAATTCAGGTAAGCATGCAAAACCCAGAAACACCCGTGCCAGAAACACCCGTGAATGAAGCAACGAAGGAAGCGGCAGCCCCCCAGAGCCAGAAACCGGCCCGGCGGGCACCCGCGTTCGCTCCGCAGTCGGGGGCCGATGCGACGGTGTTTGAGAAGGTCATCCAGGTGAACCGTTGCGCCAAGGTTGTTAAGGGCGGTAAACGGTTCAGCTTCAGCGCGCTCGTCGTCGTGGGCAACGGGGCGGGGGAAGTCGGTTTTGCCCAGGGGAAGGCCAATGAGGTCGCCGACGCGATCAAGAAAGCGCTTGTGGCCGCCCGCAAGGCCAGGATCAGGATCACGCTCAAGGGTACCACGATCCCTCATGAGATCATCGGCCGTTACGGTGCCGCGAAGGTGCTCTTGAAGCCGGCGGTTCCCGGTACGGGCGTTATTGCCGGCGGTTCGGTCCGTGCGGTCTGTGAAGCCTGCGGGATCAAGGACATCCTGACAAAAAGCCTCGGCAGCGACAATTCGATCAATGTTCTGAAAGCCTCTGTGGACGGGCTGACCTCGCTGGTCGACCGCAAAATCCGCATCGAGGCTACCGAAGAAGAGAAGAAGGTCTGACATGCGTCATAAAACTCCTTATAAGAAACGCGCCAAACGCCTCGGATGCGGTATCGGGTCCGGCCACGGCAAAACCTCCACCAAAGGTCACAAGGGGCAGCGCTCCCGTTCCGGCTATCGCTTCCGTCCCGGTTTTGAAGGCGGACAGAACCCGTTTTATCGCCTTCTGCCGAAGCGCGGTTTCAATAACGCTGAGTTCAAAACGACGTACGCCATTGTCAATCTCGACCAGATTGCCGCTGTCGCCGAAAAAGAGATCACGCCTGAGCTTCTCGTCGGGCGTGGGATCGTGAAAAATCTCCGGGACGGTGTCAAAATCCTCGGCACAGGCGACCTCAAAGGCGCCGTGACCGTGAAGGCTCACAGTTTCAGCGCTTCCGCCAAGTCCAAGATCGAGGCCAAGGGCGGCCAGGCGATCCTGCTCGGTAAATAAAAATTAAATAAAGAAGAACGGAGTTCTGGTGCTTCAAGCGTTCGGTAACATCCTCAAGATCCCTGATCTTCGCAAGAAGATATTCTTCACCTTCATGATCATCGCGATCTACCGCGTCGGGACGTATGTTCCGACCCCGGGGATCGACGGCGTCGCGCTCGCGCGTTTCTTTCAGCAGAACATGGGCGGCGGGAATCTCCTCGGCTTCATGGGGATGTTCACCGGCGGCGCGCTCCAGAAGGCGACTATTTTCGCGCTCGGCATTATGCCGTACATCTCGTCCTCGATCATTCTGCAGCTCCTCACGGTCGTCATCCCGGCGCTTGAGAAGATGGCGAAGGAGGGTGAGGAAGGCCGCAAAAAGATCATACAGTTGACCCGCTACGGCACGATCATCCTCAGTATCCTGCAGACCTTTTTCATCGCGTTGTGGCTCGAGAACCCGGCCGCGTTCAACGGCACGGTCATCGTTCCGAACCCCGGTTGGGGTTTCCGGCTCATGTGTATGCTGACCATGACGACCGGCACGGCTTTCATCATGTGGCTCGGTGAGCAGATCGACGCCTACGGCATCGGAAACGGTATGTCGATCATTATCACCGCCGGTATCATCGAAGCGCTTCCCGAGGCGCTTCGCCAGACCTGGATTCTTCTTTCGCCGCTCGATCCGTCCCGCCAGCAGTTGCCGTGGTGGAAGTTCGGGATCATGTGTGCGCTTTTCGTCGGCGCGGTCCTCTTTCTGATTCTCATCATCCAGGGGCAGCGAAAGATACCGGTTCAGTACGCGAAACAGATCCGCGGCCACCGCGTGTATGGGGGCCAGAGCACGTACCTTCCGCTCAAGGTAAACCAGGCGGGTGTCATTCCGATCATTTTCGCGCAGTCCGTTATCCTTTTCCCGTCCACGCTCGCGGGGTTCTTCCCGAAGGCCGGCATGCTGACCAAGGTAGCGCAGCTGCTTGCGTACGGGACCGTCACGTATTCGGTGATCTACGCCCTCGGCATCGTGTTCTTCACCTTCTTCTACACTGCGATCACGTTTAACCCGATCGAGGTGAGCGACAACCTTCAGAAATACGGCGGTTTCATTCCGGGAATTCGTCCCGGCAAGACGACGGCCGAGTATCTCGATTATCTGATGACCCGGATCGCGATGGCGGGCGCCGTGATCCTGGCCCTGATCGCGCTTTTCCCGAGCATCATTTCTTCGCAATACGTGTTGAACATCCCGTTCCTCGTCGCGAGCTTTTTCGGCGGTACCGGTCTTCTCATTATCGTCGGCGTCATGCTCGATGTGATGCGTTCGATCGAATCGCAGCTTATTATGCGTCACTATGACGGGTTTATCAAAAAGGGCCGCCTGAAAGGTCGCAGATAATCATGAATCTCATTTTCCTGGGACCTCCCGGAGCGGGAAAGGGCACGCACGCGGAAATGCTCAGCAAGTCGATGCGGCTTTCGCACCTCGCCGCGGGAGACATCCTTCGACGGAACATCAGGGAAGGCACGGCGCTCGGGATGCAGGCCAGGGATATCATGGCCCGCGGGGAGCTCGTTCCGGACACGCTCGTCAACAATATGATGTTTGCCGAGATTCGCGAGCTCAGGGCAAAAGGGGCGAAGGGTTTCATCCTCGACGGTTATCCGAGGACGATCGTGCAGGCGCAGGAGCTGGACAAGTTTCTGGCCTCCGAGAAAATGACGCTCTCGGCGGCGATCAATTTTGACGCCTCCGAAGAAGTGGTCGTGGCGCGTCTCTCCGGCCGCCGGCTTTGCCCGGTGGACGGGAAGATTTATCATGTGAAGAACATGCCGCCCAGGAAGGAAGGTGTCTGCGATTGCCACGGGCAGCCGCTCGTGACCCGCAAGGACGATCAGCCGGACACGATCCGCAAGCGGCTTGCCGTGTATCACGAATCCACGAAGCCGCTGATCGAGTACTACGCGAAAAACGACCTTCTCCGGAACGTTCCGGCCGACGGCGATGCGCCGGCGGTGCAGAAATTGTTAGAGAAGCTCTTTGAAACGATCCGCTGATTCCGCATGGTCGAACTGAAATCAGGACGGGAAATCCGGATTATCGGGGAATCGGGGAAAATACTTCAGAAGGTTTTCAGGGCGCTCAGGCCCATGATGAAGCAGGGCGTGAGCGGACTCGATCTCGACCAGGCCGCTGAAAAGGTGATTCGCGAGAATGGCGCCCAGGCGTCATTCAGGGGATACCGGGGTTACCCGGCGACGATCTGCCTTTCTCTCAACGAAGAGGTGGTTCACGGGATTCCCGACAGGCGGAAGCTGATGAACGGCGATGTTGTGAGCGTCGACGTCGGCGCGAAATGGAAGGGGTTCCATTCGGACGCCGCGAGGACCTGGACGGTCGGCGGGGTCGATGACCATCGGCAGAAACTGATCGCGGTCACGAAGGATTCTTTCGACGCGGCCCTTGCCGCGTACAAGCCGGGCTGGCGCATTGGAGACATCTCGGAAGCGGTTCAGAAATACGTCGAGTCTCACGGGTTCCAGGTTGTGCGGGAGTACGCGGGACACGGGATCGGACGGGAGCTTCACGAAGACCCGCAGGTCCCGAATTACGGGAAAGCCGGACGGGGCACGAAGATCGAACCCGGGCTTGTGCTCGCGATCGAACCGATGGTCACCGCGGGGCATTACGCGGTGGAGACGCTCGCGAACGGCTGGACGGTCGTTACGAAGGACCGGAAATGCGCGAGCCACTACGAAGACACGGTGGCGTTCACCGAGGATGGTTTTATAAATTTAACCAGAGACGAGGCGACGGAGTAATGCCGAAAGAAGATGCGATCGAAGTGGAAGGGACGGTGGTCGAGCCCCTTCCGAATGCGATGTTCCGGGTTCAGCTTGAGAACGGACACCGGGTGCTTGCGCATATTTCGGGAAAGATGAGGATGCACTACATCCGCATCCTTCCGGGGGATAAAGTCAAGGTCGAGCTGTCGCCTTACGACCTGACCCGGGGCAGGATCACTTTCAGAGTCAAATAAGAACGGAGCGATGCCATGAAGGTCAGGAGTTCAGTCAAGAGAATCTGTGAAAATTGCAAAATCGTACGCCGCAAAGGCTACGTCTATGTGATCTGTTCCAACCCGAAACACAAACAACGCCAGGGTTGAAGAACCAGGAAAGGAACTAAAAGTTATGCCGCGTATTCTGGGTGTTGATATTCCGAGAGAAAAAAAGATCGAGGTGGCCCTCACGTACCTGTACGGGATCGGCCGTACCCTCGCGAGGCAGGTGCTGGACGAAGCCGGCGTGGATTGGAACAAACGCGCCAAGGACCTGACCGAGGCCGATGTGTCGACGATCACCGGTATCATTCAGAAGACCTGCCGGGTCGAGGGTGATCTGCGCCGCGAAGTGCAGCAGAACATCAAACGTTTGATGGATATCCGCTGTTACCGGGGTGTCCGTCACGTTAAGGGCCTGCCGGTCCGGGGGCAGCGGACGCATACGAACGCCCGTACCCGCAAGGGCAAACGCAAGACCGTCGGCGGACTCAGCAAGAAGGCGCCGGCTCCGTAATAAAGAAATGTCCGAAGCACTTGTAAAAGAAAAGGTATAACGATTATGGCAAAGAAAAAGAAGATCAAGCACCTGGCCCGTGGCGTCGTCCGCATCGCGGCCAGTTTCAACAACACGATCATCACGATCACGGACACCACGGGCAACGCCCTGGTCTGGGAATCCTCCGGCTCCGCCGGGTTCAAGGGGTCCAAGAAATCCACCCCCTTCGCGGCGCAAATCGCGTCCGAGAAGGCGGCAAAGAAGGCGATGGAGTACGGCATGAAGGAAGTCGAGGTCTACATCAAGGGCCCCGGCGCCGGCCGTGAATCCGCGATCCGCGCGTTGCAGGCGGCGGGTCTTCACGTGACCGCGATCCACGATATCACGCCGGTGCCGCATAACGGCTGCCGTCCGCCGAAAAAGAGGAGGGTCTGATCCATGGGAAGGTACCGCGGTCCCGTCATTAAACTTCACCGCCGCGAGGGCGTCAACCTCGGTCTCAAAGGCCGCCGCGCGACGGACGAAAAGCACGACAAGCGGCTCACGAACCCTCCCGGGCAGCACGGCGCCCAGCGCAAGAAGCTTTCGGACTACGGCGTCCAGATGCGTGAAAAGCAGAAGATGAAGAGAATCTACGGGCTCGGCGAACGCCAGTTCCGTGTGGTTTTCCACCGGGCGTCGCAGAAGAAGGGTGTCACGGGCGAAAACCTCATCCAGTCGCTCGAGCGCCGTCTTGATAATGTCGTCTATCGCCTCTTGTTCAGCACCTCCCGCCGCGAAGCGCGTCAAATGGTGGGGCATGGTCTGATTACGGTGAATGGCCGGAAGGTGGATATCCCTTCCTATGAGGTGAAGGCGGGTGACAAGATCGCTGCCTGCGCCAAGGAAGCGACCCGGAAGCGCGTCCAGGCGAGCCTCGAGAAGTGGAAGGATCTCAGCGTTCCGGAATGGCTCAGTCTCGACAGGACGAAGGGTGTTGGCGAAGTCCTGAGGCTCCCGACCAAGGCCGACACGAGTCTACCGGTCGAAGAGTCGCTCATCGTCGAGTTGTACTCGAAATAACACAGAAATTATCTTTTTCCGCACAAGGAGGAAACTATCATGGGTATACGCTGGAAGACATTTGAAATGCCGAAGCGTCTGGAGGCGGACAAGAACACCCTGACCGCCACGTACGCCAAATTCACGGCCGAGCCTTTTGAGCGCGGCTATGGAACGACGATCGGGAATGCCCTTCGCCGGGTGCTGATCTCCTCGATCGAAGGCGCCGCGGTCACGAATATCAAGATTGACGGAATGCTTCACGAGTTCGCGACGCTCGACGGGGTTGTCGAGGACGGCGCCCAGATCGTGTTGAACGTCAAGAATCTCGTGCTCCGCTATCACGGCAAGGGTCCGAAGAAGATCTATATCGACGTCAAGAAGGAAGGTCCGGTAAAGGGGTCCGACATCCAGGCCGACGAAACGGTTGAGATCGTCAATCCGGACACCGTGATCTGCACGCTTTCCAAAGCGGTTCAGTTCAAAATGGAGATGGAGATCGGCCGTGGCCGCGGTTATGTGCCCGCCGAGAAGAACAAGCAGGAAGTCGCGACGATCGGTGTTGTGAACGTCGATTCGATCTTCTCGCCGGTGACGAAAGTGAATTTTACGGTGGAAGACACCCGCGTCGGCCAGACGACCGACTATGACCGTCTGATCCTCGAGGTCTGGACGAACGGGGCGATGGGACCGGAAGAGGCCCTCCTCTACGCGTCGAACATCCTCCAGCGTCACCTCGACATCTTCGTCAATTACGGCGAACTGCCGGAAGAAGAAGAGGAAGAGGAAGAGACCGATCACGGTTTCATGGAAATGGTCAACAAGCCGATCAGCGAACTGGAACTGTCGGTTCGCAGCGCGAACTGCCTCGAGGCGGCCAGCATCAAGACGATCGGTGACCTTGTGCAGAAAAGCGAAGCCCAGATGCTCAAGTACAAGAATTTCGGGAAGAAGTCCCTCAACGAGATCAATCAGATCCTCGCGTCAATGGGCCTTCAGCTCGGCATGAACCTAGACGAAAAGCTCGGGAAAAAACCGGCGGCGGCTGAGGCCGATGCGTCGGCCCCGGCGGCGTCTTAAGACGGAAGGTAGAGGCAATTTATGCGTCACCGCAGGCTACGCAGGAAATTAAACGTTGTAAGCGCCCACCGCAAGGCTTTGCTCCGTAACCTCGTGAGGGCTCTTGTGATCAAAAAACGGATCGAGACGACCCACGCGAAGGCCAAGGAAGCAAGCGCGTTCGCGGACAAGCTTGTCACCATCGCCAAGCGGGACACGCTCCACGCGCGTCGGCTCCTGATCGCGAAGCTGGGAGACGCGGACGTCGCGAGGCTCCTCCAGAAAGTGATCGCTCCGCAATTCAAGGGCCGCCAGGGCGGCTATACCCGCGTGCTTCGGACCAGCAAACAGCGGATCGGCGATGCCGCACAGGTGTCGATTCTCGAATGGACGGCGGTTTTCGAAGCCCCGGCCCGGAAGGCGAAGAAAAAGAAACCTTCCGAGAAGGTCGCGGAAAAACCGGCCGCCAGGGAAACAGGCAAGGCTGAGCCGAAAAAAGAAGCGGCCGAAAAACAGGAGGCCCGGAGGGAAGCCGAGAAAAAAGGCGGCTTCTTGAAAGGTCTTCGGAGCTTCTTCAAGGGCGACGGAACGAAATAAAAGCGATTCCTTAACCTGGGGAATCTCTCGATCATTCAAAAAAAGGGGCCGTTCTGCCGAACGGTCCCTTTTTTTAACTGGACGGAGATGCCATGGATCTCTCTCAAAAAGTGCTAGCTGTGAAACCCTCCGCCACACTCGCGATCGCGGCCAAGGCCAGGGAAATGAAGGCCCGGGGCATCGATGTGATTTCCCTTTCGGCCGGCGAACCCGATTTTGACACGCCCGGGTTCATCAAAGAGGCGGCGATCGACGCTCTCAGAAAGGGACAGACCAAATACACGCCCGTCGCGGGGACGCTCGAACTTCGCGAGGCGATCTGCCGGAAGCTCAAACGAGACCAGGGCCTCGATTTTACGCCTGACCGGATCGTTGTCGGGACCGGCGCGAAACACGCGATTTTTAACGTGCTTTTTGCCCTGCTCAATCCCGGCGATGAAGTCCTGATCCCGTCCCCTTACTGGCTGAGCTATCCCGAAATGGTGACCGTGCTCGGCGGTACCAATGTGTTTCTTCCCACTTCCGAAGCGACGGATCTCAAGATCACGCCCGCGATGCTTGAGAAGGCGATCACCCCGAAGTCCAGGGTGCTGATCCTGAACTCGCCGTCGAACCCGACCGGCAGGGTCTACTCGAAAGAGGAATTGCTCGCGCTGGCCGCGGTTCTGAAGAAACATCCGCAGGTTCTGGTCTTGAGCGATGAGATTTACGAGAAGCTGGTTTTCGACGGACAAAAGCACTGGTCGATCGCCCAACTCGATCCCGAGGTCGCGAAACGGACGATTATCGTGAACGGTCACAGCAAGGCGTACGCGATGACGGGGTGGCGGCTTGGCTACGCCGCGTGTCCGGACAAGACGCTCGCGAAAGCCGTCGAGAGCATCCAGAGCCATTCAACCTCGAATCCCGTGTCTTTCGCGCAGGCGGGGGGAGCCGTGGCCCTGGACAAGGGCGACGAGGAGGCCGGGAAAATGAAAGCGGTTTTTGAAAAACGTCGCGATCTTTTCCTCGATCTCCTCTCGAAGATCGATTGCTTCAAAGCCACGAAGCCGGGAGGCGCTTTTTATATTTTCGTGAACATCAAAAAGACAGGCCTTTCCGCTTTTGAAGTGGCCCGGCGTCTTCTCGACGAAGCGCATGTCGCCGTTGTCCCGGGGGAACCGTTCGGAAGCCCGGAGCATATCCGGTTGAGCTGTGCCTGTTCCGAAAAAGACATCCGGACCGCGGTCGACCGCATGGCCGCCTGGGTCAGGAAGCCCGGCGCTCCGGCGTAAATCCATCCCGCCGATACAACCCCCGTGTCGCATCGGTGAGCCGGGCTATATAACCACACGAGATGTAGGGGGTTTTAAGATGCCAAGGGAGGTAAGCATGTCGGGATCGGGTGATGTGACAGGAAAGACAAAAAAGAAGGCGGTGGGCGGCCGTTCGCATGCTCTGAAATTGATACCTGACACCGCGCGGACACTGGCGTTCGCGATGTCACTGATTTTTATCAGTCCCGCCGCGCTCCCGGCCGCACAAGCGCCGGCATCGTCGTCGGCGGTCCCGGAGGTGGCCACCTACACCGAACTTCTCGCCGCGATCCGGAAGGCCCGGGCGGCCTCAGAGGCGCGGGTTGAGGCCGCGGTCGAACAGGAAAAAGTCCGTGAGGTCTGGGAGACGGGCAGGCTGATCGATGAGCATATTCTTCTTCATAAAGAACGCGCGGATTACGGGGAACAGGTCATGGCCCGGCTTGCGGGGGACCTCGAAACGAGCCGGTCGGAGCTTTACCGGATGCTTGAATTTTACCGCGCTTACCCGATTTTCGCGCATGCGCGAAAATTGAACTGGTCGGATTACCGGGACCTCCTTGGGGTTAATGACGTCAAAGCGAGGGATGTCCTGGCTGAACGGGCGGAGAACGAGAAATGGACCCGCGAGCGGCTACGGGACGAGATCAGGAAACTGAAGACAGAAAAAGAGGGAGCCGACCCGGCCCCCCGGCCCGAACGGTCCGACCTCTCGGCCCCGGAGGTCCTTAGAGCCTCGCCCGGCAAGCCCGGAACTTACCGTTATGTCAAAGCCACCGTCGGCCCTGAAGCGGGACGTAACGTGATTGACCTCGGATTTTCCAACTATTACCGGACGTCCAGGGAACTCAGCTTCCGGGACGGGGCCCTGATAGAAACGCTCTCTACGTTCAGAGAGGCTTCCTCCCCTTCGGACAAGATCCGTCTTTCGAGGCGCGCGGCGGCGGACCTTTATACCTACCGCGCCTGGATCGTGAGGGTGCTGGACGGCGACACCGTGAAGGCCGTGATCGATCTTGGTTTTGGCGTTCGCAGCACGCAAGTCCTGCGGCTCCGGGGGATCGACGCTCCAGAGCTCGTAAGCGCGGACGGGAAGAAAGCGAAAGAATTTTTAGAAAAGAAGCTGGGTCTGGCGGAGGGTGAAGGGCTAAGCGACAGGATGGTTCTGGTTCGTACCGAAAAATCCGACAAATACGATCGCTACCTTGCCGACCTTTTTTATACGGACAAGAACGGCCGGGAGATCTATCTCAATCAGGAGATTCTGGCCGCGGGCCTGGCCATCCGGATGGGGGAGTGAGCGTCACTTCCGCAACCTATCCAACCTCGTAGGTTGGAACCGGTCGGGAATCAGATGTTGACCGGGTTTGACCGCGGGGATAGACTAAAAACGGTTTCGCGGCAAGGTTCCCCGAGCCGCGGATCCCCTCAACAACCAGAGCCGGGAAGCCGTTTTCCCTGCCAAGACCTTCAAGGAGGCACGTCATGAAATTTCCAAGGATCGTCGCAATCTCCACCGTTCTTATTTTCGCCGCGATTGCCGCCGTTTCTTTCACCCCGACGGGATTTGCGGACTGCGGTGATTGCAGGGAGCAGGGCTCCCCGCTTTACATCGAAAAAAACATGCCGCCGCAGATCGTGATCGGAAAGCCCTACGAATACATAATCCGCGTCACGAATCGCACTGACCGGCTGGTCAACGATGTTTCGGTGATCGAGACCCTGGCCGAGACGTATGTGATGAGCGCCGCGTTGCCGGAGCCTTCCAAAGTGGCGGGGCAGACGATCCAGTGGGATTTCGGGACCCTGAAGCCGAAGGAATCCCGGACGCTCACGATCCAGGGGAGCGCGAAATCGACCGGTTCCTTCAAATCATGCACAAAGGTGATCCACAGCCAGAGCCTTTGCCAGGGCCCTGAGCTGGGCATGCCGGCGATTCTTCTTGAAGTGATCGACACGGAGGACCCCGTCCAGGTCGGCGGGACGGAGAAGTTCTACGTTACCGTGACCAACCAGGGGAATGCCCCCGACGAGAACATCCTCGTGAAGATGAGTTTCGAGGAGAACTTCGATTATGTTTCTTCGGGCGGCCCCACGCAGGCAAAGGTGGAAAGTGCCAAATCCGTTGAGTTTGCTCCGCTCGCGTCTCTTGCCCCGGGCCACAAGGCGACCTGGGAAGTGACGGCGAAGGCCCTCTCGGAAGGCGATCATCGCACCTCGGTCAAGCTGACGAGTGACGCGATCCGGAGGCCGGTGGACGAGACCGAATCCACGCACGTTTATTGATCCGGAATCCACCGTTTCCAGCCTCGCAGGTTGACGGTGGTTAAACGGGTTCCTCGGCCCCTGTTCCGCTCCCGCGGAGCAGGGGCTTTTTTATATGCATGGGATACCGTTCCCTCAAGGCGATCGTCCGGGTGATTTTGAGAAACCTGTAGCAAGTCGACGATAAAAGATTGGCTGTCCGCTTTGTGCGCTCCGTTTTATAATCATTCCTTATGAGAATACGGTTCCCGTTTTTTTTGATGGTTTCCTTCCTCATGGTCCTCGCCCCGCTGCCCGCGCGCGCGGCGGAGAGACCCGCCTTGGCCGGGGACTACGCTACGGTCAAGCGGGTCGTGGACGGGGACACGGTCATCCTCACGGACGGACAAAAGGTCCGGCTGATCGGAATCGACACGCCGGAATCCCGCCGGAACGGGAAACTTGCCCGCGACATGGAAAAGACCCGTCAGGACGCGGACACGATCATCGCGCTCGGGAAACGCTCGGCGCAGTTCACGCGGTCGCTGACGGAAGGGAAGCGCGTCCAGCTTGAGTACGACGTCGAAAAACGCGACCGCTACGGCCGCACGCTCGCCTATCTTTACACGGAAGACGGGATGTTCGTGAACGCCGAAATCCTGAGAGAAGGTTACGCGATGGTCCTGACCGTCCCGCCGAATGTGAAACACAAGGACCTGTTCGTGAAGCTTCAGAAAGAAGCACGCGAAGCCAAAAGAGGACTTTGGAGAGAAACGCCGATTTTACAGGCAAAGTCTAGGGGCTGAGGGCTGAAAGCCGCCGGGCTGGTCTGAGCCATTTCGGTTAAGCCGGAAGGACACATGCGATGCGGATTCGACACCTGAAGACGGGGGACAAGATAACGCTCGACGGGCTGGAGGCGATGCTCCAGGAGCTTCGCTATGTCCGTAAGGGCCTCGTGGAGCTTCCGGGTGAGTACGCGATGCGCGGCGGGACGGTCGATATCTATCCCGTGACCTACCGGATGCCGGTGCGCCTCGACTTCCGCGGCGATACCCTCCATCAGATCCGCGATTTTTCCCCCTCCGAAGGGAAGAGCTTCACGATGTTCGAAGAGGTCTTCCTGATCCCGCTCTCCGGCCAATTCGAAAAAAAGGTCCGCCGCCTCGAGGAGCGGCTCGGCGCGTTCGAACCCGTCTCGGAGGCAGGTGAGCTCCAGCGCGGTGACTTTGTCGTCCACCTGCATTACGGGATCGGACGTTTCCTCGGCACGAAGATGATCCGGATGGACGGCGCGAAAGAACGCTGTTACGCGATCGAATATGCGGACGGAGAAATCCTGTACCTTTCCCTGAAGGAACCGCTCGAACGTTATATCGGCGGCTTGTCGGGCTCGCCGAAACTGACGAAACTCAACACAAAGGAATGGGAGCGGATCAAGGAACGGACGCGGATCGCACTCCACAAGGTGGCCGGCGAGCTTCTCGAGATCCAGGCCCGCCGCAGCGTCCAGCAGGGATTCGCGTTCCCCTCCGACCGCGACTGGCAGCAGAAGTTCGAGGCCGAGTTCCCGTTCGAGGAGACCGCCGGGCAGAAACGGGCGATCGAGGAAACGAAGCGGGACATGGAGGCGCCGAAGCCGATGGACAGGCTCCTCTGCGGGGATGTCGGCTACGGAAAGACCGAGGTCGCGATGCGCGCGGCGTTCAAGGCTGTGACGGGCGGCAAGCAGGTTGCGTTCCTCGTGCCGACGACGATCCTCGCCGAACAGCACTACATCCTGATGAAGGATCGCGTGAAAACCTTTCCCGTGACGGTCGAGCTCCTTTCGAGGTTCCAGACCGCGGCCGGGCAGAAGGCAGTCGTGCGTTCCCTCAAGACGGGAGCGACCGACATCGTGATCGGTACCCACCGGCTCTTGTCGAAGGATATCGAGTTCCGGGAGCTTGGGCTCGTCGTGATCGACGAGGAACAGCGCTTCGGTGTCCGGCACAAGGAAGCCTTCAAACGGATGCGTTCGCAGGTGGACGTCCTGACGCTGACTGCGACACCGATCCCGAGGACGCTCCACATGGCCTTGCTCGGTGTCCGTGATATGTCCGTGATCGACACCCCGCCGCGTCACCGCATGCCGGTCCGGACATTTGTGATGGAATATCACGAAAATATCGTGAAACAGGCTGTGGAACGTGAGATCGCCAGGAAGGGCCAGGTCTATTTCATCCACAACCGCGTCGAGAACATCGAAAAGGTCCACCAAAAACTGAAAGAACTCATGCCCGGGGTCCGCTTCGGCGTCGCGCACGGGCAGATGCCGGTCGAGATGCTCGAACGGGTCATGATGAGCTTCATAAAAGGGTCGGTCGACTGTTTGATCTCGACCAACATTATTGAGTCCGGGATCGATATCCCGAATGTGAACACGCTGATCGTGAACCGCGCCGATTGTTTCGGCCTCGCGGACCTCTACCAGCTTCGCGGCCGTGTCGGCCGTTTCAGGGAGCCGCGCCAGGCCTACGCGTATTTCCTGACGCCGAAGAACTGGGTTTTGACGCTTGACGCCGGGAAGCGCCTTGCCGCGATCGAACGGTTTGTGGAGCTCGGCTCAGGGTTCCGGATCGCGATGGAAGACCTCGAGATCCGCGGCGCCGGAAATTTGCTGGGGCACGAACAGAGCGGGTTCATTCACGCGGTCGGATTCGACCTCTATTGCAAGATGCTGAAGAGAGCGGTGGAAGAGCAAAGAACAAGCGCGAGGTCCGGTACGCCGAGCACGGAACAACGATCGCCCGCGTAAAGCGGTTACAGCATGCACCGTACTCCGTACTTCGTACGCCGTGCCATTTGATGTATAATACCCGCTCTGTGAACCCCGTTGAAGACAGGACCTGTTTCAAACAGCGCTATCGCTTCCGGGAAGAAATGATTTGAAAAAAGCCTGATCAGAATCCTTAAACATAAGGGCAACGCCAATGTGTCCGATCCCTAACGGGGTGAAAAACCTCATTCTCGCGCTTTTGATCCTGTTTGTGCTGGTTCCTTTCGCCCGCGCCGAAGAAGAGCTCCTCGACCGGGTCGTGGCGGTTGTCAATGACGAGATCATCACGCAGGCCGAGCTCGACGCGGTCCTTCGCCCCGTTTACGAGGACTACAAACTGCAGTACAGCGGCGAGGAACTCGCGGAACTGGTCAGGGAAGCCCGCACGAAGATACTGGGCCAGTTGATCGAGGACAAGCTCGTCTACCAGGAAGCGGTCGCCCAGGACATTGTGATCAATGAGGACGAGATCGAGAAGGAACTCTCTGACTTCAGGAAACGCATGGAGAACCCCGACGAGTTCGACGCGATGCTCGAACGCGAGGGGATGAATATGAAGAGCCTCCGCGAGAAGTTCAAGAGACAGCTTATGATTCGTCGTCTGCAGGATATGGAGATCCGCTCCCGTGTTGTGATCTCGCCGGCGGAGATCGAGAAATTCTACAGGGACAATCCCGACAAGTTCCGCAAGACCGCCCGCGTGAAGGTTCGTTCGCTCACGGTCAAAAAGAGCCCGGAGGCCCGCGAAAAAGGCATCGCCGACGAAAAGGCGAAGGAACGGATGGATTCGCTTTTTCTCAAGCTCAAACAGGGCGAGAATTTTGAAGCGCTTGTCGCGAGTTCCTCCGAGGACTCCCGCGCGAAGGAGAAGGAACCTTCCCAGTGGTTCGAAAAGGGTTCCATGATCGAATCGGTTGACGAGGCCATCTTCAAGACCCCGAAAGGCCACCTGACCGGGATCGTCGAAACGCCGGTCGGTTTTCACATCTTCAAGGTCGAGGACGTGGAGGAAGCCCGCCAGATTTCTTTCCAGGAGGCCCGCGACCAGATCTCCGGTTACCTGTTCCAGGTCAAGAGCAACGAGCGGTTCAGGGAGTGGACGGAGCAGCTCAAGAAGACGGCGTATATTTCAATCCGGTAAGGAAGGGAACTCGTCCCTCGGGGCCCGGAACCAGTCCCGGGCCCCGCGTTTTTGAGTCATCCAACAGGCTATGATGAGAAAAAAGAAACAAACGCCGTGCGTGATCGCGATCACAATGGGTGATCCCGGCGGCGTCGGCCCCGAAGTGATCGTGAAGTCCCTCCGGCGGCACAAGCTGAAATCTTCCTGCCGCTACGTCGTTATCGGGTCCCGAAGGGTTTTTTCCTTCCTTGAAAAGAAGACCGGTCTTTCGTTCCCTTTTGCAACACTCCCGCGCGACGCGGAAAAACTCCGGGGCGGGAAGGTCTATCTTCGGGACATGGGGGGCGGAACTTTCGATCTCGCGAAAGAGAGTGCCGCGAACGGACGGATGGCGGTCGGGGCCATCGCGACGGCCGCGGATCTCGCGGGCCGCGGGCTCGTCCAGGCGATCTGCACGGCGCCGCTCAACAAGGCCTCCGCACGGCTCGCGCAAAAGAATTTCGTGGGGCACACTGAGTTTTTCGCCGCGCGCTCGGGAACAAAAAAATTCGCGATGATGTTCGTGGGGCCCCGGCTCAAAGTGACCCTGGCCACGATCCACGCGCCGCTCAAAAAGGTCAGCGGCCTGCTTTCGGCGGAGAAGATTCTGGAAAAGATCAAGCTCACCGCGGAAACGCTCAAACGGGATTTCGGCCTCCGAAAGCCCGGGATCGCGGTCTGCGCTCTGAACCCGCACGGCAGGGAGTGCGGCGACGAGGAAGACGCGGTCATCTTACCCGCCGTTCGCAGGGCCGTGAGGGCCGGAATCCACGCTGCCGGACCGTTCCCCGCGGACCTTCTTTTCCACGCCGCTTATGAAGGGAAGTATGATGCCGTGATCGGCATGTACCATGACCAGGCATTGACGGCGTTCAAACTCGTGCATTTTCATGATGGCGTGAACGTGACGCTCGGTCTTCCCTATGTAAGGACCTCGCCCGACCACGGCACCGCCTACGACATCGCGTACAGGGGGAAAGCGAATCCGTCCTCGATGACCGCCGCGCTGGAACTCGCCGAAAGACTTGCGCTGAACCGTAATGCTTAATCAGGTCCGGCTTCTCAAGAAATACGCGATCCGCGTCCGCGGGCATCTCGGGCAACACCTCCTTATGGACCCGAACACGGTCCGCAAGATCGTGGATGGCCTTGAGCTTGCGGCGGGCGAACCGGTCCTCGAGATCGGTCCCGGGCTCGGCGCCCTGACGGCGGAATTTCTCGTTCGCGGCCACAGCGTGATCGCGGTCGAGAAAGACCCGAAGTTCGTCGAAATCCTTCAGACCGAGATCGCTCCGGAGTTTCCCGGACTGCTCGAGATTGTTCGGGGGGATATCCTCAAATGCGACCTGACGAAGGTCCTCCGGGAGCGGAACGTCCCGCTTCCCGTGAAGGCTGCGAGCAACCTGCCTTATTACATCTCGACGCCGATCCTTTTCCACCTGATCGAACATCGCGCGTGTTTCCACTCGGCGGTGCTGATGATGCAAAAAGAAGTCGCGGCGCGAATGACCGCGAAACCTCGCACGGAGGATTACGGACGCCTCAGCGTTTCGTCATCCGTTTTCGGGAAGACGCAAACGCTCTTCGACGTGTCGCCAAAATGTTTTCTCCCGGCCCCCGAGGTCACGTCCCGGGTGATCCGTTATGTGTTCGAACGGGGGCATGTCTCCGGCGAGGAAAAGACCCTTCTCGATGTCATCCGCATCGCGTTCAGCGAACGCCGAAAGACCCTGCTTTCGCTTCTTTCGAAACAGTTAAGGCCCGAAAAGGGACGCGAGGAGCTGGCCATGGTCTTCGGGAGGCTCGGCCTTTCCCTGAATGCGAGAGGCGAGGAGCTGACGACCGCCCAGTTCCGGCAGCTCAGCGATGCGCTGAAATAACCAGGGGGCGGGGACGCTCACGTGCTCGACAACAATGACGGCCCCCGACCGGTTTTGTTATAATAGCGTCTCCTATGACACAAACATTGAACCTCGCATCGATCTACGCGCCAGTCACCTCCGGAATGGAGTCCGTCCCGGGGATCATCCGGGACATCCTCAAGACCCCGAACCGGCGCATCGAGGACGTGGTCCGTTATTTCCTGTCGAGGAACGGGAAACTGCTGCGGCCCGCGCTCGTGTTTCTCGGCGGCGGGCTCGCGCGCTCGCTTTCGGCCGGCGCGCCGGTGCCCGCGGAACGGGAAGAGACGGCCGAGCTTCACCTCGCGGCCGCGACCGAGATCTTCCACGCGGCGACCCTGATCCACGACGATATCATCGACTCCGCGCCGATCCGCCGCGGGTTGCCGTCGCTTCACGTAAAATGGGGGCCCCAGACCGCCGTGCTGGCCGGCGATTATTTCCACGACCGGGCGGTCGTCACGATCTTTCGGTACGGGAACGACCGGATCATTCCTCTCTTCCTCAAAACCGCGGGTGAGATCTGCGAAGGCGAGATGCAGGAGCTCGGCGAGAAGAACAATATCAATCTGACCGAGGAGATTCATTTCGAGATCCTCCGGAAGAAAACGGCGTCACTTCTTGCCTGTGCGCTCCAGACCGGAGCGCTTGTGTGGGGGATGGACGAGGCCCGCGCGGAGGCCCTCGGCCGCTACGGGAATTATTTCGGGATGGCGTTCCAGATCACGGACGATCGCCTTGATTTCACCGGCCGCGAAAACGAGCTCGGAAAGACGCTCGGCTCGGATCTCGGGGAAGGGGTCTACACGCTCCCCGTGATCCGCTGCCTCGCGTCGGCCGACCGTGACAAGGTCGTCAGGATTCTCCACGCGCGGAACCACGGGAAACGGTTCTCAATGCTGAAAACCCTCCTCCAAAAGAACGGCGCGCTCGAGTACGCGCTGGAAAAGGCGAAGGGATTCGTCTCGCGGGCCAAGGCGGAGCTCGAGGGATTCCCCGAATCGCCTTTCAAAACGAGCCTTCTCGGTCTTGCGGATTACGTGATCCGGCGGGAGCGGTGATTCCATGCTGAGCATTGTCGCGACGCCGATCGGAAACCTGGGGGATATCACTTTACGGGCCCTGGAAGCCCTGAAGGCCGCGGATTACATCGCTTGCGAGGACACGCGGGAGACCGTCAAACTCCTGGCGCATTACCAGGTTCCCGAAAAACGATTCCTGGGCTATTACGAACATTCGCCCGAGATCCGCGTCCATGAGATCCTTGCGCTGGTGAGGCAGGGAAAGCGGGTCGCGGTCGTGACGGACGGAGGCATGCCGTCGATTTCGGATCCGGGGTTCACGCTCATCCGTGAGGCGATCCGGGAAAAGGCACCTTTTGAAGTTTTGCCGGGGGCGTCCGCGGTGACGACGGCGCTTGTCGCGAGCGGCCTTGCGGTCGACGAATTCTCGTTCCTCGGGTTTCTCCCGAACAAAAGCGCGGCACGGAAGAAGCGGCTCGCGCGGTTCGCGGAGCGGGAGGAGACGCTGATCTTTTTTGAATCGCCGTTTCGCTTGCCGTCGGCGCTCCGGGATATGTTCGAAGTCTTCGGTGACCGGGAGGCGGTTGTGGCCCGCGAGCTCACGAAGAAATTCGAAGAACTCCTGAGAGGCCGGTTGTCGGAGCTCGTTCGGGATGTGGAAAAGCGGCCCCGAAAGGGTGAGATGGTAGTGTTGGTGTCGGGGCAGGGCCGGAAAAAACTACTTTCCTAGTACGCCGTACCGGGGGTGAAAATGAAACGCATCGCTTTTTTTGTTTCAGGCAGCGGCACGAACATGGCCAATCTGGTCGCGAGGATCAAGGCGGGGGAGATCCGCGCCGAAGCCACGCTCGTGGTCTCGAACAAACCCGGCGTGAAGGCGCTCGAGCGGGCGAAAGAGTGCGGTGTTCCTTCTGAAGTGATTTCGCACGAGGATTTCGCGACGCGTGAGGCTTTTGACGCGGCGCTGGCCGAATGCGTCGATAAATACAGGATCGACCTCATCTGTCTCTGCGGGTTCATGCGGGTCCTGACGCCCGGTTTCGTCAGAAAATATCACGGCCGTTTGATCAACATTCACCCGGCGCTGCTCCCGGCGTTCCCCGGCGCGCACGGCATCAGGGACGCCTGGGATGCCAGGGTCAGGGAGACCGGCGTCACGGTCCATTTTGTGGATGACGGCGTGGATACCGGTCCCATTATCCTCCAGCGGAAAGTGCCGGTGCTTCCGACGGATACTCTTGAAACGCTCGAAGCCCGGATACACGCAGCTGAATATGAGGTCTATCCCGAAGCGCTCCGGCTCGTGATCGAAGGAAAGCTCCAGGTCTGACCGGACGCTGGACAGCGGGGGAGGATTTGCTATAATCGCCCGCGAAGTTGACCGTTTTTTTCACATTAAACCCTCCTGACACGCGCGTTTTCCAGCTCGTTCCGGACACAATCAAGGAGTAATCCCATGGCAAAGACCACGATCACCAGCATCAAGGCACGCGAGATTCTCGATTCCCGCGGCAACCCGACCGTTGAAGTCGACGTCCTTTTGAAGGATGGCACCCTTGGCCGCGCGGCGGTCCCGAGCGGCGCGTCCACCGGCGAACACGAGGCGGTCGAGCTTCGCGATGGCGACAAGTCCCGCTATCTCGGCAAGGGCGTGCTGAAAGCCGTCAAAAACGCGAATACGACGATCGCGAAAGCCCTCAAAGGCAAGGACGCGGCCGAACAGAAGAAGATCGACAGCCTTATGATCGATCTCGACGGTACGCCGAACAAGGCTCGGCTCGGCGCGAACGCCATCCTCGGTGTTTCGCTCGCGTGCGCGCAGGCCACCGCGGCTTCGAAGAAGGTCCCGCTCTACGCGATGATCGGCGGAAAGAAAGCGAACCTGTTGCCGGTACCGATGATGAACATCATCAACGGCGGCGTTCACGCGGATAACAACGTCGACCTCCAGGAGTTCATGATTATGCCGTTCGGCGCGAGGACATTCAGGGACGCGCTGCGAATGGGCGCGGAAGTGTTCCATAACCTGAAGAAGATTCTTCACGCGAAGAAACTTTCGACGGCGGTTGGCGACGAGGGCGGTTTCGCTCCGGACCTCGGGTCGAACGACGAGGCCCTGGAAGTGATTATGGAAGCGATCGCGAAAGCGGGCTACAAGGCCGGCAGGGACGTCAAGATCGCCCTCGATCCGGCGAGCTCGAGTTTCTATGGCCAGGACAAGTTCGGCGGGAACAGGAATCCCGGCAAGTACGTTCTTTGCGCCGAAGCCAGAAAGGTGAAGTCGGCCGAAGACATGGTCGAGTTCTATGCGGATCTTACGAAGAAATATCCGATCTTCTCGATCGAGGACGGTCTTGCCGAAAACGACTGGGACGGCTGGAAGAAACTGACCGACCGCCTCGGCAAGAAGACCCAGCTCGTGGGCGATGATCTTTTCGTGACGAACACGCAGCGCCTCGCGATGGGGATCGAGCGGAAAACGGCAAACTCCATCCTGATCAAGGTGAACCAGATCGGGACCCTGACGGAAACGATCGAAGCCGTCCAGCTGGCGCACAAGAACGGCTACACGGCCGTTATGAGCCACCGGAGCGGCGAGACCGAGGACACGACGATCGCGGACCTCGCGGTCGCGTTAAGCTGCGGTCAAATCAAGACCGGGTCGACCTCCCGCACGGACAGAATTTGCAAGTATAACCGTCTGCTGCGTATCGAGGAGGCTCTCGGCGCGAAGGCTGTCTACGCGGGTCTGAAGCTCGGGAAGTAATGCTGAAGCGTTTCCTCGTTTTTTTTGCGGCGGCCCTGGCGGTCCTGCTGGTCCTGTGCTGGATTTACCTGCCGTCTTTTTCGCGGTACCACGAACTGAAGCAGGAAGAGGAGAGGCTTTCCAGACGGATCGGGGAAATCGATTCCCAGATCAAGTTGCTCACGGATGAAAAATACCTTCTCCAGAACGATGTCGCGTATCTGGAAAAGGTCATCCGCGAGGAGCTCGGTTTCGTGAAACCGGGTGAGGTCATCTACGATCTCGTGACCCGGAAAAACTCAACTGGCCCCGTCGCGGTCGCGGAAGATCCCAAACCCGCGACGACAACCGTTGCTGTAACCGCCCCCGCTCCCGATACCAGGACGCCGACCGCGACTTCGAAATCCGGAAGTTCCCGAAAAGTCCGGGCCCCGTCATCCAGGAACACATCCGCCAAACGGACCTGAGCCTCTATCGGAGTGCTTGCGTGTTGCGTGTGGCCATTGCAACTTGTGTCCGGTCAACAGGTTGCGAAAAAGCATCCCGGGTCTCAATATACCCGGGATTTCAGGGTACTCTGCCTTTGACATCATAAATTGAATCGATATAATAATAACTTCTTTGGTTTCAGGCACTTACATCACCTAAACCTCCGCGAGATCAAAGGCTATTCTTATGTGGCGTATGCAAAAGAGATTTTTTGTCCCGTTTTTTATCGTTTGCTGTGTTTTGAATCCGGTACCCGCATTTTCGCGGGAACTGGTGGAATTTTCCACCCCGGACCAAGCGAATGCTCCCGGGCAGGGGCAGGCCGTGTCCGCGAATGTGTCTGCAGGCGAGGCCAGCGATCCGTTTCCTTCGGGGCTTCTTGCGATTGCGGACTACAAATACCCGGTTTATCTCTACGCGCCGAAAGGATACCGGGCGGACCGTTCTTACGCGATGATAATGGTTGCGCCGTCCGAAGGCGCGAAAGCAGAGGAGGGGATCGAATACTTCAGGGGGCTTGCGGACCGCGAGATGTTTTTTGTGCTTTCGACCGAGGGGCTGTGGACGGAGGACGATGACGTGCCGACGAACCTCGATGTCTGGCTGCTGCAGATCAAGAAGGATGTTCTCGCCCGGTTCCCTGTCGACCAAAAGAGAGTCTTCCTCGTCGGGCGGGATTCAGGCGCCCAATATGCCGCTTATCTGGCCATGCGGTACCCGGCCGAATTTTCGGGGGCCGCTCTGATCGGACAGGCGTGGTCCAGTTCATTCGCGATACTGATGCGTCCGAGCCCGAATCCGGAAAAACAGGTTCCGTTTATCGCGGCGTTCCGGGCCGACCAGGCCGAGGTGAAGGCGAAGAACCAGGAATGGCTCGACAAGCTTCAGATGAAAGGGTATCCGCTCAAGGTCGTGGATGTCCCCGACGCGGCGGGTTTCAATACGTCCGAATTCAAGAAAGAGACGTACGCGTGGCTTGAAACCACCAGCCAGCGTTTCGGGGCTGTTGTCGAAAAGGGCAAAAAAGGTTTCAAGTCGAAGCTCAAAAAAGGCATAAAGGATTTCTTCACGGTTTAACCATCCCGGAAAAACAGGCGATTATGGAACTCACTGGCGCGCAGATACTCGTTAAAAGCCTTGAAATGGAAGGCGTGAAACACATCTTCGGTCTTCCCGGCGGAGTGATTCTCCCGACCTACGACGTTCTCTACGACTCGAAGATCAAACTGATCCTCACGAAGCACGAGCAGGGCGCCGCGCACATGGCGGACGGTTACGCCCGCGCGAGCGGTCGCCCCGGCGTCTGTGTCGTGACGTCCGGTCCCGCGGCAACGAACACGGTCACGGGCCTCGCGACCGCGTACATGGACTGCGTGCCGATGGTCTGCATTACCGGGCAGGTTGTGTCCAACGCGATCGGGAGCGATGCCTTCCAGGAGGTCGACATTGTTGGCATCACGCGTCCGATCACGAAGCATAATTTTTTGATCAAGGACGTCAAGGATATCGCACGGACGGTGCGGGAGGCATTCTATATCGCGACAACCGGGCGCCCCGGCCCCGTGCTGATCGATTTTCCCGTGGACGTGAGCCGCGCGCGCGCGGAATTCAAATGGCCGGAAAAGGTCTTCATCCGCGCCTATCGTCCCGATCTGACGGATCCGGACGCGCCGAAACAACTCCGCAAGGCGGCGGAACTGATCCGCCACAGCAAGCGGCCGGTTCTGTACGTCGGCGGCGGCGCGATCATTTCGGGGGCTTCGAAAGAGGTCCGCGCGTTCGTCGAAAAGACCGGAATTCCGATCACGACGACGATCCTCGGGCTCGGTATCTTTCCGGAGACGCACCCGCTCTCGCTCCGGATGCTTGGCATGCACGGGACGCACTACGCGAACTACGCGGTGCAGAACGCGGATGTCCTGGTCGGTGTGGGCGCGCGTTTTGACGACCGCGTGACGGGGAATGTCTCGAAGTTCGCCCCGAACGCAAAGATCATTCATATCGACATTGATCCGTCGTCGATCTCGAAGACCGTGCGCGCGCACGTGCCGGTCGTGAGCGACGTGAAGACGGCGATGATGCGACTGCTGAAGCTTGTGGGCGATAAACGCGCAAGGATAAAACCGTGGCTCGATCAGGTCGCGGAGTGGAAGCGGAAGTATCCGATGAAATACAACCGTGATAGTTCGAAGGTGTTGCAGGAATACGTGATTGAACAGCTCGGCGAGCAGACGCGCCACGAGGCGATCGTGGTCACGGGGGTCGGTCAGCATCAGATGTGGACGGCCCAGTGGTACAAGTTCAAGCGGCCCCGCACGATGCTCACCTCCGGCGGCCTTGGCACGATGGGGTACGGGTTCCCTGCCTCGATCGGCGCGCAGATCGCGTGCCCCGGGGCGAACGTGGTTTGCATCGAAGGGGACGGTTCGTTCCAGATGACGATGACGGAGCTCGCGACCGCGGCCTACAACAAGGTCCCCGTGAAGGTGTTCGTGATGGACAACGGTTATTACGGGATGGTTCGGCAGTGGCAGGAACTTTTTTACAAACGCCGCTATTCGGGGTCCGTGATCGGTCCGACGAATCCCGATTTCGTGAAGCTCGTGAAGGCGTACGGGATCCTTGCCCTGGAGGTGAGGAAGAAAAAAGACGTGATCCCCGTGATCCAAAAGGCCCTCAAACACAAGGGGCCCGCTGTGGTGCATTGCAAGGTGGTGCCGGAATCGAACGTTTATCCGATGGTGCCGGCCGGCAACGCGCTCGACCAGATCATGGATATGGCCTGAATGCAGTTGTGGGCGGTAAGTTATAAGTGGTAAGTAAAAACTTGCCGTTGCCGCTTGTCCCCTATCACTGAAAGGATAACGAACATGAAACACACTATTTCGGTTCTCGTGGAAAACCATTTCGGCGTGCTCGCGCGCGTCGCGGGGCTTTTTTCCGCGCGCGGCTTCAACATCGACAGCCTCGCGGTCGGGGAGACCCACGATCCCGAGGTTTCGCGGATGACCGTGATTGCGCAGGGAGACGCCCGCGTGATCGACCAGATCATGAAACAGCTCAGCAAGCTTGTTGATGTGATTTGCGTCGAGGATGTCACCGACAAGGATGTGATCGAACGCGAGCTCGTGTTGATCAAGCTCAGCGCCAACGCGACGAACCGGAACGACATCATGCACGTCGTGAACACGTTCCGCGGGAAGATCGTGGACGTGAGCCCCGAGACCATGACGATTGAGGTGACGGGCAGCGAAGGCAAGATCGACGCGATGCTCGAGCTTCTGAAACCGTTCGATCTTCGCGAAGTGGTGCGGACGGGACAGATCGCGATGGCGCGGCGTCATGAGCTCAAGGCGCCGTCCAAGAAAGCCGCGGGCAAATCCCGGTCGAAAAAAGCTTCCGGGAAAAAGTAACGCTTTTTATTCACAACCAGAAAGGAAAACAGACATGGCAGTCAAGATTTATTACGACAAGGATGCGGACCTCAATCTTCTCAAAGGCAAGAAAGTCGCCATCATTGGCTACGGCATCCAGGGCCGCGGACAGGGGCTGAACCTCAGGGACTCGGGCGTCGATGTTCTCGTCTCGGAGCTCCAGGGGACGCCCAACTATGACATGGCGATCAAGGACGGTTTCAAGCCGGTCTCCGCGGCCGACGCGGCGAAGCAGGCCGATATCATCCAGATCCTGACCCAGGACCACCTTCAGGCCGAGATCTATGAGAAACACATTGCCCCGAATCTGAAGGCCGGCAAGGCGCTTTGTTTCTCGCACGGGTTCAACATCCATTTCAAGTACATCAAGCCCGCGTCGAATATCGACGTGTTTATGGTCGCCCCGAAGGGCCCGGGTTCGCTCGTGCGCTCCCAGTTCGTCGAAGGCGGCGGCGTGCCGTGTCTCGTGGCGGTCCAGCAGAACCCGAGCGGTAAAGCGCTCAAGATCGGACTTGCGTACGCGAAGGCGATCGGCGGGACGCGCGCCGGCGTGATTGAAACAACATTCAAGGAAGAGACCGAAACGGACCTCTTCGGAGAACAGGCGGTTCTCTGCGGCGGCCTGAGCGAGCTCATCACGGCGGGGTTCGACACGCTCGTGGAAGCCGGCTATCAGCCCGAGATGGCGTATTTCGAATGTCTCCACGAAGTGAAGCTGATCGTGGACGCGATGTTTGTGTCCGGGATCAGCGGTATGTACAAACGCGTTTCCGACACGGCCGAGTACGGCGGTTACAGCCGCGGCCCCCGCGTGATCACGAAATCCACGCGCAAGGAGATGAAGAAGATCCTCAAGGAGGTCGTGAACGGAAAGTTCGCGAAGGAATGGATCGGCGAGAACCGGAAGGGCCGTCCGAACTTCAAGAAAATGCGTGCGACCTGCGAAAAGCACAAGATCGAAAATGTCGGAGAACGCCTCCGCAAAATGATGGATTTCATCAACAAGAAGTAACAGATAACCGAGCCGCAAAGCCGCAAGGCCACAAGAGAGACAGGACGAATTTCGTGTGGTCCGCGGCTTGCGGCGTGTATCCGGAACAGTACGGCCTGACGTCATGAAACCAGAACGGAAAATATACATATTCGACACGACGCTCCGGGACGGCGAGCAATCGCCGGGCGCGTCCCTCCTGCCCGAAGAGAAGCTCAAGATCGCGAAGCAGCTCGAGTGCCTGAACGTCGATGTGATCGAGGCGGGGTTCCCCGCCTCCTCGGAAGGTGAGATGAGGGCGGTCGCCATGATCGCGGAGCACGTGAGGAAACCCGTGATCTGCGGTCTTTCCCGCATGATTCCGCGGGATATCGACGCCTGCCGGAGTGCACTCGAAGGGGCGGCGAAAAAACGGATTCATGTCTTCCTCGCGACATCGCAGATTCACCGGGAATTCAAGCTCAAGAAGGGCAAACGCGAGATCATCGAGATGGCGGTGAAGAACATCCGCTCCGCCAGGAAGGATTTCCGTCAGGTCGAGTTCTCTCCCGAGGACGCATCGCGCACGGAACGGGATTTTCTCGTCGATGTCGTCCGCGCCGCGATCGACGCGGGAGCAACCTCGATCAATATCCCCGATACCGTCGGCTACGCGATCCCCGAGGAGTTCTCGGACCTCATCCGGCTCCTGATCAGGAAGAACCCCGCGCTTGGCAAGCAGATCGTGCTTTCGGTCCACTGCCACAACGATCTCGGTCTTGCGACCGCGAACTCGATCGCCGCCGTGCTGGCCGGCGCGAACCAGATCGAGTGCACCGTGAACGGGATCGGCGAGCGGGCCGGCAACGCGTCGGTCGAAGAGATCGCGATGATCCTCAACACGCGCCGGGATTTCATGGGTTGTTACACGGATATCAAGCTGTCCGAGATTACGAAGTCCTCGCGTCTTGTGTCGCATCTGACGGGCATGGTCGTCCAGCCGAACAAGGCGATCGTCGGGAGGAACGCCTTCTGGCACGCCTCCGGTATCCATCAGGACGGGATTCTCAAGAAGCGCCAGACCTACGAGATCATGAATCCGAAGAAGATCGGTCTCTCGGGAAATCAGCTGATGCTGGGCAAGCTTTCCGGGAAGCACGCGTTCGCGGTGCGCGTGAAAAAACTCGGGTTTAATCTGTCCGCGGCGGAGATCGATGCCGCCTTCGTGAAGTTCAAGACGCTCGCGGACAAGAAAAAGTATATTTTTGACGAGGACATCGAAGCGATCCTGCAGAACCAGATCGCCCAGGTCCCGGAGACGTGGAAGCTCGTTTCCATGAAGGTCGTCTCCGAAACGGGGCAGAAACCATCCGCCACGATCCGGCTTTCCTATCAGGGACAGGTGAGCGAGGCGAGTTCCACCGGGGACGGTCCCGTCGAAGCGTGTTATAAGGCGATCGAAACGGTCGTCCGCTCCGGCGCCCAGGTTGCCCACTATGGCCTGCAGTCCGTGACGGGCGGCAAGGACGCGCTCGGCGATGTGGTGGTGAAGCTCGTGGTCGGGACGAAAGAAGTTTCCGGCCGCGGTACGAGCACCGACGTCATCGAGGCGAGCGTCCGCGCATATCTTTTTGCCCTGAACAAACTGTGTCAGGAACCGAAACGGGGTTCGGCGTCCGCGTCCCGAAGGAAAATAGACGTCCGTCTTTGAGGGATCAGGCCCGCCCGGCATCCGGATCGCTCACGGGATGACCCGCGGCGAGGATGTCAAACGTCCGGAATTTTGGAGCGCTCGATGAGATCGGTGAAACGTCATACGGGATTCAGGCTTTTCGGGATCTTCGGTTACCCCCTCGAACACACCCTTTCCCCCCACATGCATGAAGCCGGATTTCGCGCCCTCGGGATCGATGCGAACTATATTGTCCTCGAACAGGATGCCGCGGGATTCCGTGAGGCAATGCGCGGTCTCAGACGTTCCCTCCTTTCCGGTTTCAATGTCACGGTGCCGTATAAAGAGACCGTGCTGAAATACCTTGACGGTATTTCACGCGAGGCCCGGGAGATCGGCGCGGTCAACACGGTCTATCAAAAAGGCACGCGCTGGTTCGGCGCGAACACCGATATGGAAGGGTTCCTGCTCTCGTTGGGCAGGGAAGGGAAGTATCGGCCGGAAGGGAAGCGCGCGGTCATCCTTGGTGCGGGAGGGGCGTCGCGGGCGGTCGTCTACGGTCTTTCCAGGAAAAAAGCCCGTGCGGTCACGGTGGTGGACATGTTCCCCGAGAAAGCGGAAAAGATCGCCCGCGATCTGGGGCGGGTATTCCGCGGGACCGCTTATGAGGCCCTCCGGTCGGGGGACCTTCGCATCCGCGAACTGATCGGGAAGGCTGATCTTGTTGTGAATGCCACGCCGCTCGGTCTCAAGAAAACGGACCCGATGGCCGTCCCTTCGGAGTGGATCCCGAAGGCGGACGCCGGCCCGAAGCTTTTCATGGACCTGATCTATAATCCGGCCGAGACCCGTTTTCTCGCGTTGGCCCGGAAACGCGGTCACCGGACCCTGAACGGTCTCGGGATGCTTTTTTATCAGGGCGTTCGGGCGTTCGAATGCTGGACCGGGGGAAAGGCTCCGGTGAGTGTGATGCGTAACGCGCTCCTCGAGGCGCTCAGGACAAAAGGCAAGCCATGATTGAAATGTTCTACCCCGTTATCATCTTCGTGTTCGGCGCGATCGCGGGGAGTTTTCTGAATGTTTGCATTCACCGGATGCCGCGGGAGCTTTCGATCGTTTGGCCGGGGTCGTTCTGTCCGAAATGCAAGATCCCGATCCCGTGGTACGAGAATATTCCGCTCCTGAGCTATCTCATTCTCCGCGGCAAGTGCTTCCGCTGCAGGCGTCCCATTTCGTTCCGGTATTTTTTCGTGGAACTTCTGAACGCCGTGAGCTGGCTCCTGATCTGGCGGAGCTGCGGTCTTTCGGCGGCGTTCGCGATCGCCGCGGTCTTTGTGTCGATGATGATCGTGGTGACGCTGACGGACCTGGAAACGGGATTCATCCCTCATGGCGTCACGTGGACGGGGATGATCTTCGGGGTCTGCGTGAGCGTTGTGAACGCGCGCCTGGTGCCTCAGGGCTTGTGGTATCATAAGTTGCTCGCGAGCGTGCTCGGTCTTGTGACGGGCGCCGCGACCATTTTTGCCGTTGCGGAACTGGGGAAACTGCTCTTTGGAAAACGGAAAGTCCGTCTGGCCCCGGGGACCGTCATTACTATCAAGGACAACCGTTTGCTGATCGACCAGCCTGGGGCCCCTCTCGCGTCGCGCGCCGGCGGAGTTTCCGGTTTTTTTCAGCGCCTGGCGGACACTCTGACGCGCGGGCAATATCTGGATCCGTCCTGCAGCTCGATCGCGTGGGACGATATCTTTAACCGGTCTTCGGACCGGATCGTTTTTCGCGCCGCGACGTTGAGGTTCGCGGGCGGGAATTTCAAGGACGTAGAGGTCGAGATCTCCGAAAAAAGCTTCCGTGTCGCCGGCAAGGAACACGCGCTTGCGGACGCGGGCGTGATTGAGGGGAGAGCCGAGGCGATGGTCCTTTCGCGCGAGGCGATGGGGTTCGGCGACCTGTGCCTGATGGCGATGATCGGGACGTTTCTCGGGCCTTGGCTGACGGTCCTTGTTTTCATGTTTGCGCCTTTTATCGCATTGCCGTACGCGCTTTTTTGCCGGTTCGCGAAAAAACAGGAAACGATCCCGTATGGTCCTTTCCTGGCCGTGATGGCGGTCATTTTCTATTTCGCGGGGCCGGAGATTCTGGACCTTTTTTCAACACTATACGGAGTCTGACACATGCTGAATTACATCACGACCGGAGAATCACATGGAAAGTACCTTGCGACGATCCTCGAGGGATTGCCGAGCGGTCTTGCGTTCGACCTTGATTTCGTGAACGCCGAACTGCGCCGGCGCCAGGGAGGCTTCGGGCGCGGCGGGCGGCAAAAGATCGAGACCGACTGTGTCGAGATCATGGGGGGCGTGATCCGGGGCAAGACGACGGGGGCGCCGCTCGGGCTGATTCTCAAGAACAGGGACAATACGGTGGACGCGTTGCCGGACCTCGAACGGCCGAGGCCGGGACACGCGGACCTCGCCGGGGCGCTCAAGTATCACCAGAGCATCCGCGCGATCCTCGAACGCTCGAGCGCGCGCGAGACCTCGATGCGTGTCGCGGCCGGCGCCGCCTGCAAATTGTTTCTCCGTGAATTCGGGATCGAGATCGCGTCCCACGTGGTTCGGATCGGCCCGGCCTCGCTCCCGGAGCGGTCGCTGACCGTCAAAGAGATCCGGGCGCTCACGAAAGATTCGCCCGTCAACTGTGTTTGTCCGAAAACGGCCCGGGCCATGATCCGGGTGATCGAGAAGGCCCGGAAACAATCGGATACGGTCGGCGGAAAATACGAGGTCCGCGCGGCGGGACTTCCGGCCGGGCTGGGTTCCTGTGTCCATCACGCGAGAAAACTCGATGGACGACTCGCGGGAATGCTGATGAGTAAACAATCCGTGAAGGCCGTGGAGATCGGCGAGGGGGACCGTCTCGGGTCCCTCTACGGTTCCGGGGCCCACGATGAGATCTTTTATTCAAAATCCCGCGGCTATTATCACCGGACGAACCGCGCGGGTGGTATCGAAGGCGGCATGACGAACGGGGAGGATGTGGTGGTCCGGGTGACGATGAAACCGATCGCGACCCTCGCTCGCCCGCTCGCCTCGGTTAACATGCGCACAAAGCGGACCGAAAAGGCGGATTTCGAACGCAGTGATTTTTGCGCGGTTCCGGCGGGCAGCGTGATCGGCGAGGCGCTCGTGGCGTATGTGCTCGCGGACGCCTTCCTCGAAAAATTCGGCGGAGATTCCATGCGGGAGATCCGGCGGAATTACGACGGGTACCGGAGGCAAATTCGCGGCTGAGAAGCGGGAGAGCGATGAACATCTATCTTACGGGGATGATGGGGTCGGGAAAGAGCGTGACCGGGAAGGCTCTGGCGGCCCTGACCGGGTATCAGTTTACGGACATCGACTCCGAGATCGAGAAACAGGAGGGGCGGCCGATCGTTGAGATCTTCGCGACGGACGGTGAGTCGTATTTCCGGGATGTGGAAACGGCGGTCCTGAAAAAAATCTCGGCCGAAGCCCGGCGCGTTTTCGCGACGGGCGGCGGGATTATCTTGCGGGACGAGAATGTGGATCTCATGAAGAGGACGGGAAAGATCATCCTGCTCGAGGCGACGCTTCCGGTTTTGTGGGAACGGGTATGCCGGAACCGGGATCGGCCGCTTCTCAACACGCCGGATCCCATGGACGCCCTCGAAGGGATTTATGAGGTGCGGAAGGCCCGCTATCGCGCAACCTGCGATCACGCGGTGATGACGGACGGCCTGACCGCGGAAGCGACTGCTCAACAGATCAAGGCATTGATGAAATAAAACAATGAAGACCATTCCTGTCAAAAGCATCAAAGGCGCCTATAAGATCGTGGTCGGGAAAGGGATTCTTGCCCGGAGCGGGAGCCTGCTTTCCGGGCTCTTCCGGCCGGGCGCCCGGATTCTGGTGGTCTCCCAGACCGGAATAAGCCGTTACGCGCGAACGGTCGCGGAAGCGATCACCCGAAAAGGGTTCAAGGTCTCTTTCCACACCCTGCCTGACGGGGAGCGCGCCAAATCCGGAAAAGAGCTTTTCCGGCTGCTCCACGTGCTGCTCGCGAAAGGTTTTGAACGAAAGGACGGCATTGTCGCGGTCGGCGGAGGTGTCGTCAGCGATCTTTCCGGTTTCGCGGCCTCCGTGTATCTTCGCGGGATCCGTTATGTGAATGTCGCGACAACCTTGCTTGCCCAGGTCGACAGTTCGATTGGCGGCAAGACGGGGATCAACCTTCCCGAAGGGAAGAACCTGATGGGCGCGTTCCATCCCCCGGCGCTTGTGATCTCCGATGTCGGTGTCCTGGATTCGCTTCCCGCGAAAGAACTTTGCGCGTCGCTCGCGGAAGTTGTGAAATACGGCGTGATCCGCGACGCGCGGCTGTTCCGGTTCCTCGAAAGGAACGCGGGGAGGATTCTTGAAAAGAACGCGGCGGCGCTTGAGCGGATTGTAACCGACTCCGCGTGTATCAAGGCCGGTGTCGTGAGCCGGGACGAATACGAGACGAAGGGTGAACGAATGATCCTGAACTACGGGCATACATTCGGTCACGGGATCGAGAACGCGGCAAAATACAGAAAAATCGTTCACGGCGAAGCGATTGGGATCGGCATGGCGATGGCGGCGCACCTTGCCGCCGAGATCGGGATATGCTCGCCGGAATTTGTGAGACGCCAGCTCGCGCTTTTAAAGAGGCTCGGCCTGCCCGTTGCCGTTGACAACCTGAAGATCCGGTCCGCGACGGTCCTGAAGGCCATGATGCGGGACAAAAAGAAAGCGGGGGGCCGTCTCCGCTTCGTTCTCCCCGAACGGATCGGCAAGGTTACGATCAAGACCGGTATCTCTGCCGGCGAACTCCGCAATATTCTCCGCCTTTTCGGCGCCCGATAACCGCTTTTTCAGAGAGAGGAAGGCGGCGCTCAAACATTTGCTATAAATCAATATATTATTGATTTATAGCAAAAATCATGTTAGGCTTGCCGCATGAGGAGCAGGCGCACCCCCATACCACACAGGCGGATCTTCCGGACCATTGTTTTCTTTTGCGGACGAAAGATGATGGCTGATACGGTCCGTTGTTCCGCAGACCCGGGGAACCTCCGGGAAAGACGACCGGCAGGATATCATCTATGAACTCCATGTCCGACCGGGACCTTGCCTCCATGCTTGTTTTAAATCGCCTTGGGATCCGGGAAAGGCGGCGGGCGGTGGAGCTTTTACGCGAAGGACAATATCCCGGCGAGGTCCTCGAAGTCCTGAATGAGGAGGGAACGAAAGAGCCGTTCGATCCGTTAAAGGAGCTCGATGAGTGCCGGAGGGAAGGGGTCGCGTTATGCACAGTCCTCGACGCGGAGTACCCGGCCGCGTTGAAGGAGATCCCCGATCCTCCGCTTCTTTTTTACATGAAAGGGATGCTTGAGACCGGTGATGCCAATGCCGTTGCGGTGGTCGGGACGCGGCATCCGAGTTTTTATGGCAGAACGCAAGCCAGGCGTTTTTCGGGAGAGCTTGCCGCGAAAGGGATCACGATCATCTCCGGTCTCGCCCGCGGCGTTGACCAGGCGGCGCACGAGGCGGCCCTCGGGATTCCCTACGGCAGGACGATCGCGGTGCTTGGATGCGGTATCGATGTTGTCTATCCCAAAGAGAATGAAAAACTGTCCGGGAAGATCACGGAGCGGGGGGCGCTGATCAGCGAATATCCGCTCGGGACCCCGCCGCTTGCTGAAAATTTCCCGAGGCGGAACCGGATCATCTCCGGGCTCAGTCACGGCGTGCTTGTGATCGAAGCCCATTCGCGGAGCGGTTCGCTGATTACCGCCCACGAGGCGCTCGACCAGGGCAGGGAGGTGTTCGCGCTCCCGGGGCCGGTCGATCAGCTGACGTCGCGCGGCACCCATCAACTGATCAGGGAGGGAGCGGCCTTGATCGAAAGCCCGGAGGAGATCTTTGAAGCCCTTGCTGACCGCTGGCGGTCCGTTGCTCCTCCCGAATCTTTCGTGAGCGCCACGGCCGAGGAATCCGCTACCGGTGTACCGATACAACCCGTGCCGGTAAACAAGGAGGAGGAAGCGTCGGTGGTCGTCAATGAAGAGACACTCCCGGGAGAAGAGAAGGATGAGGAGTCGGCGATCCTGCTCGAAGCCCTGCGTGAGGAGAGCGGCATGACGGTTGATGAGATTCTTGAAATGACGGGACTGGATGCGGCAAGGGTCGCGACGCTGCTGTTTATGCTGGAGCTTGGGGGGCGGATCCGGAAAACTCCGGACGGCAGGTATTTTATGACTAAATGAAATCCGGAGGCTGCCGATGCTTAGGTTATCGGGGCGTTCTTGTCAGAAAAAGTTTTTGACAGCCTCGTTCCGAAGGGCTAGATTCCAGTGGGGTGTGACGTCTTTTTAGGGCTTCGGGCTGTATAAACGAAAGGAGATTCGCAATGGAAGGACTGGTTCCAGCAGGCAAAGGTAAAAGGTTCGCGGCCGGGATTATCGATCTTGTTGTCGTTCCGATCGTTCTCGGTGTTGTTATCGCGTTGGCCCTCTTCATGGCGTCAGATGCGGTTCGCAATATCGTGCTCATCTTCATCAACGTCGCCTGGCTGATTTTTCGCGACGCCGTTTGGGCCCCCGGTCGCGCGATGATCAAGACGCGCGTCATCAGCTTGCTCGGAGGAAAGGTGACCCTGCTCCAGTCTTTCGTCCGGAACATCTTTTTGATTGTTCCCTTTGTGCTGTCGACCGGTTATGTGTGCGAGATCGCGAGGCTTCTGATCAGCGGTTCACTGCTCGGGCGCCGGATCGCTTACGGAATCACACTCGTCCTCGTGCTGGCCTTTTTCCCGGCTGTGATCGCGGGTGGTCCGCTGGCTGTGGTCGGGCTTCTCCTAGCCCTCATCGCGCCGATTGTCTTTCTGGTCCTCGATAAGGAACCGGTGGCGTCCGGTCGTTTGGCGGATATCTGGGCCAAAACCCAGGTGGTTGAAGCGTAACTTTTTTCAAAAAAATCCTCCTCTGTGCGAACCATAGAGGAGGATTTTTTTGTCTCCGGAGGTCCCGTGGCTTATCCTGCCCCGGATGAGGTGTGTGGTATAATTAATAAGGTGGACGGATTATGAAAAAAACGAAAAAAGCGCGCAAAAGTTCCTCGGCCGAGACCTCTCTCAAGGAAGCTCTGCTGCTCTATTCGCAAGTGGCCGAACTGAAAAAGCAGGTGAAAGAAGCTTCGGAGAGCAGGGGGCGAGACGAGGGACGCCTCACGGACCTCGAAGTCCACGTTAGCCTGCTAACCCGTTTGCTCACCACCCTTTGCGTTGAAAGGTTCGGGATGAGGATCGGAACCTTGAAACGTCTGGTTCGCCGGATCGAGAAAGAAGCGGTTCGGGACTCTCAGATTCTGGAGCTGGAAATTTTGTATAATCTTTCCAAAGAACCCCTCAAAAAAAAGAATCCTCTTTCGGGCGATATTAAAAGAGATCCTTGGGATCAGATATCGTAATCCGTTGCTGCTGAACAGGTTATGCAAAGTCCGATAAAATCGGATTTACAATCCCATGCCTTTTGATTAGAATCGCTCCCTTTAAAAGCCTGCCCGCGTTTAACAGAATGGTTCAGGACGTTTTTTAAAGGGGTTTTTGTGGCAAAAGTGAAGAAGGCGTCAGGTAAAAAGAAGGAATCCGCCAGGATATCGAGCGCGAGACATCTCGTCATCGTCGAATCTCCCGCCAAAGCCAGGACCATCAATAAATTCCTCGGCAAGGATTACCAGGTTGAAGCCTCCATGGGCCACGTCCGGGACCTTCCCAAGAGCCGGATGGGTGTGGACCTCGCGAACGATTTCACGCCCGAGTACATCATTTCTCCGAAGAATATCAAGACGGCCAAACACCTCAAGGCCTCCGCCGCGGGCAAAGTCTCCGTGTATCTTGCGACCGACCCTGACCGGGAGGGGGAGGCCATCAGCTGGCATTTGGCGTATGTTTTCCGCGAAGCGAACAAGGACCTCCGGATACAACGCGTCGAATTCCATGAGATCACGAAGGAGGCCGTACTGCGCGCGTTCGAACATCCCCGTGATATCGACATCAACCTCGTGAACGCGCAGCAGGCCCGACGCATCCTGGACCGGATTGTCGGCTATCAGCTTAGTCCGCTTCTCTGGAAGAAGGTTGGCAAGGGGCTCAGTGCGGGACGGGTGCAATCCGTGGCGCTCCGTTTTATTGTGGACCGCGAACGCGAGATCCGGAAGTTCGTTCCGCAGGAATACTGGACGCTCGACGCGCGTCTTTCCCCCGAAGAGGCGCAGGATAAAATCTTCCTTTCGCGGCTCGACAGGATCGGGTCCGAAAAACCCGTTCTGGTGGACCTCCAGGCCACCGAAGCGATCAAGCAGGAGCTGATAAATCTTCCGTTTGAGGTCTCCAGAATCGACAAGACCGAGAAACGCCGCAAGCCCCAGGCGCCCTACACGACGAGCAAGCTGCAGCAGGAATCGTACACCCGCATCGGATTCTCCTCCGCAAACACGATGCGCATCGCCCAGCGGCTCTATGAAGGTATTGAGCTTGGCGAGGAGGGGAGCGTGGGTCTGATTACCTACATGCGCACGGATTCCGTGAATGTCGCCGCGGCCGCCCAGCAGGAGGCCATCCAGTTCATCAAGGAAAAATTCGGGGCGGATTATCTCCCCGATGCGCCGCCGGTCTACAAGTCCCGCAAGGGGGCCCAGGAAGCGCACGAGGCGGTGCGTCCCACATCCGTGTACCGTACGCCGGAGCTCGTGAAGGCGTATCTCGCCGAAGATGAACTGAAACTCTATGAGTTGATCTGGCGGAAATTTGTCGCATCGCAGATGGTCCCCGCCGTGGACGAAGTCACGTCGGTTGCGATCCTTGCGGGGGACAAATACTGGTTCAAGACGAGCGGGACAAAGAACCTGTTCCCGGGGTTCACGGCCGCGTTCGGCGAGATCAGGACAGAAAGGGATACCGCGAAAAACGGGGAAGAAGAGCCCGAGGCGGTGGAAGTGCCCGACTTGCGGGTCGGACAGAAGTTGAAACTTCATGAGCTCGCGGGTGATCAGCATTTCACGAAACCGCCGGCGCGTTTCAACGACGCGAGCCTTGTCCGTATGCTCGAGGAAAAAGGGATCGGACGGCCGAGCACCTACGCGCCGACGATCTCGACCCTGCTGGACCGCGATTATTGCGAAAAGAAAAGCGGGGCGCTGATCCCGACGGAGCTTGGTGAGATCGTGACCGACCTCCTTGTGCAGCATTTCCCGAAGGTGCTCGAGACGGAATTTACGGCGTTCATGGAAGAGGAATTCGACGAGATCGAAGAAGGCAAGATGGAATGGAAACAGGTCCTGCGGGATTTCAACGGACCGTTCAGTGCCCTGCTTGAGAAAGCCAGGGAAGAGATGAAAAGTTTCAAAAGGGAGCCGATCCCCACGGACCATAAATGCGGTCTGTGCGGGAAACAGCTCCTGATAAAGTTCGGCCGGTTCGGGCAGTTTCTCGCCTGTTCCGGTTTTCCGGAATGCAAATACACCCGTTCGATTCCGACCGGATTCTATTGTCCCGAGTCGGGCTGCGGCGGGGAACTGGTGAAGCGCAAGGCCAAAGGCCGCCGCGCTTTCTACGGCTGCTCGAATTATCCCAAGTGCACCTACACGACGGCGAGCCTCCCCAAAAAAGAGGACAAGGAAGGGGAGAACCCTTCGCCGGCCGGAGCGCCTGAAGCTTCACCCCAGTAAAGGAACGGGAATGCGTCGGCAGTGCGGCGTGAACCCGGATCGATCCAGAATGAGAATCGCGGAGTGCGGACAGACCTTGGGTCCGGCCCGCGGGTCCGTGACGGGGCAAGGGGCAAGGGATGGAAAAAGAAGTCGATGATTTTTTGCAGTTCCTGATTACCGAAAAAGGCGCGTCGATACACACGACGAAGAATTATTCGATCGACCTCCGCGAGTTCCGGAAGTTCCTCGGGGAGAAACCTCTGAAGGATGTCACCTACATTGATATCCGCGCCTTTCTTTCTTTTCTGAAATCACGCGATTACAGCAAAAGCTCCGTCGCGAGGAAATTGGCCTGTCTCCGGTCTTTTTTCAAATATCTTGCCCGCGAGAACGTCATGACCCAGAACCCCGCCGTGGGAATCTCGACCCCCAGGAAGGAGAAGCGCCTTCCCGATTTTCTGAATCCCGACGAGGTTACGAAGCTCCTGGATGCCCCCAACAAGCCGACGTGGGAGGAGAAACGGGACAAGTCGATTCTCGAGATGCTTTATAGTTCGGGGCTTCGCGTGAGTGAGCTGGTCGGGCTGAACCACGACGACTGCGATCTTTTCGGCGGCGTTCTGCGGGTCCGCGGCAAGGGGAAAAAAGAGAGAATCGTCCCGGTCGGGCAGGTTGCGCTGAATTGTCTCAAAAGCTATCTGGATGAAAAACCGCCGAAGGATCTCGCGCCCGCGTTCAAGAAACCGCTTTTTGTGAGCCGCCTCGGCGGACGGCTGACGGACCGGAGCGTCCGGCGCATGATCCTGAAATATGTGAAACGGACGGGACTCGGAAAAGAAGTGTCGCCCCACATGTTCCGCCATTCGTTCGCGACTCACATGCTGGACCGCGGCGCGGACCTGAGGAGCGTACAGGAACTCCTCGGCCACGCGAGTCTCTCAACGACGCAGATCTATACGCATGTGACGACGCAGCGTTTGAAGGATGCCTACACGGCGGCGCACCCGAGGGCGTAAAAAACAGGGGTTTGTAACGCGGGACCATGGGATCGATGAGGAACCGGTTCCGGTTTCTGTGGCATGAGGCAAGTTAACAAAGGGTTCAGGGATGTTAAGCTCGATTTTCTACAATCTGGCGTTCGCGGTCTTCGGGATCTTTTATCTTCCCGTCTTTCTCGTGAAAATCAAGCTCGCGGACGATCCCGATCGGCTCTGGCGCGAACGGTGGGGGCGTCTCCCGGATTCCTGGAAGGTCCGAACGGAAGGGCAACGGACGGTGTGGCTCCACGCGGTGAGCGTGGGGGAAGTGAACGCCGTCGAAAGGTTCGTCACGGAACTCCTGGAACAGGACCCGCGCCTTGATATCGTTCTGACAACGGTAACCCCGACGGGGCAGAAGATCGCGCAGAAGCTCGCGGGCCGGCGGGTCCGCGTCGGATATTTTCCGTTCGATCTGACGTTCGCGGTGCGGAGGTGTTTTGACACGATTTGTCCGGAGGCCGTGCTGCTTGCCGAAACGGAGGTCTGGCCGAACCTTTTGAGCGAGGCGAAACGGCGGAATATCCCTGTCGGGATCGTGAACGGGCGTCTTTCCGAAAAATCCTTCGGCCGTTACCGAGCGGCCGGATTTTTTCTGAAAAATATCTGGGCCGGGATCGGTTTTGTCCTGGCTCAGACGGAAGAAGATGCCGGCCGGTTTCGGGCGCTCGGCGTCCCCCGGGAAGCCGTCCGTGAGATGGGGAACATGAAATTTGATCAGGTGGCGGCGGAGGGGAAGGACGGACCCTCGCCGGAAGAACTGAGGAAGCGCTTCGGGTTCGGGATGACAGATCCGGTGTTCGTGGCCGGCAGCACGCACCCCGGTGAGGAGGAGATTCTCGCGGAGGTTTTTCGACAGCTCAAAGTGAAGTTCCCGGCGCTGAAGATGGTCATCGCGCCGCGTCATATCGAGCGTTCGGAAGACCTTGCGGGAAAGCTTGCGTCGGCCGGATGCCGCACCGCGCTTTCGGTGCCGGCGCCCGTCGCGGGAAGTTTTGATGTTTTGATCCTTAACCAGCTTGGAGTACTGAAATATCTTTACCGGACCGCGGATCTCGTGTTCATGGGCGGAAGCTTTATTCCGCACGGCGGACAAAATCCGGTCGAGGCCGCGCGCTTCGATCGGGCCGTGATGCACGGGCCGCATGTTTTTAATTTTAACTTGATCTACCGCGAGCTCGATCGGGGCGGCGGGGCTTTTCTTGTTCGGGAACCGGGGGACCTAACGGCATTGTCAGAGAAGTTCCTGTCGGATCCGGCCCTGCGCCGCGAGGCGGGCATCAAAGCGAACCAGATCGTCAGCCGCCTTCGGGGGGCGAGCAAACGTCAGGCCGGATGGGTCCTGACCTTTCTCGCGGCCCGGAGGGGGATAGAAAGGACCAAGGTCGATGGAAAATCTGAAAAACTATTTTCGGCTGGTTGCGGAGGGAAAATGTCATGACGCGGCGTCGCGGGCCCTCGGCCCGATCCTCGGTTTCGCGTCCCTTTTTTACGGGGCGGGCGCCCGCCTTTCCCGGTGGGGTCATGAGAGCCGGATTCTCAAACGCGCGAAACTGCCGTTCCCGGTCATAAGCGTCGGCAATCTCACGTGGGGCGGCACCGGCAAGACGCCGCTTGTGGAGTTCATCGCGCGGAAGATCGCGTCGATCCGCAAGACCCCCTTGATCCTGACCCGCGGTTATAATCACGATGAGGTCGAGGAGTTCCGGCACCATATGCCCACCGTGGTGATCGGGGTCGGCAAGGACCGCGCCGCCGCGGCGCTCCGGCTCCATAAGGAAAAGCCGATCGATATCGCGATCCTCGATGACGGGCTCCAGCATACCTCGGTCGAACGCGACTGCGAGATCGTCGTGGTGAATTCGCTCAACCCGTTCGGTAATGAAAAGCTCATCCCAAGGGGAATTCTCCGTGAGCCGCTGTCTGTCCTGAAAAAGGCCCATATCGTTGTTCTCACGCACGTGAACCTCGTAGCCTCGGATACCCTGAAGGCGATTCGCGCGAAGATCCAGAAGTTCTCGCCGCAGGCGCAGTTCGTGGAAGCTTACATGGAGCCGCTCTTTTTTTATCGGGCGAGGAACCGCGCCCGTATGTCGCTCGACAAGCTTCAGAGCAAAAAGGTAGCGACGTTCGCGGCCGTCGGGACGCCGCGATCCTTCCAGCTGGTACTCCAGCGCGCAAGCGTCAAGACCGTCCGCAATTTCGAGTTCCTCGATCATCACGAATACATCGAGAACGAGCTCGCCGAGATCAGGGAGATCAGCCGTTCCGCGGGAGTGGAGGAAGTGATTACCACCGAGAAAGATTTTTACCGTTCGCGGGATCTGATCTCCAGGGTTCTGAACCCGCTCGTGCTCGCGGCGCGCATCCGGGTCCGTTCGGGAGAAGAAATCCTGACCGACCGTCTGCTGCGGCTCCTGGGGATCAAACGATAATGGAAAAAGCCCTCGATCTGATCGCTTACGGGATCGCCCGCGTCCTGATCGCCTGCTTCGCGCGCCTTCCTCTCGCGACCAGCCTCCGGATCGGTGACGCGTTCGGAAAAGGCGTTTTTTATCTTTCCGGGAAACGGCGCGTTGCTTACGTGAACCTCCGAAACGCGCTCGGTGAGCGTTTGACCCCGCGCGCCCGGTGGAAGGCCGTGCGCGATCACTACGGACTCATGGCCCAAAACATCGTCGAGATCATGAGCTTTCCGAAACTGACACCGGCGCATATCGGGCAGAACATCCGGATTCACGGTCTCGAAAAGTTCGAGGCGTTGGCGAAATCCGGCAAGGGGGGCGTGCTCCTGACGGGACACTTCGGGAACTGGGAACTTTTGCAGGTTGTCGCCGGGCTCCGGGGAACACCGATCCATGTGCTTGCGCGCGACCAGAAATACCCGAGGTTGAACGAGCTCTTGAACAAGCTCCGGGAAACGCACGGTTCGGTCGCGGTCAGCCGCGGCGCGGGTATCCGCAGTCTTGTACGGGCCCTCAAGGAAGGTAAACTGATCGGCGTGCTCGCCGACCAGTCGGCGGGGAAAACGGAAGGGATCATCCTTCCTTTCTTCGGCATAAAAACATCGGTCCCGACGGGGGCCTTCGAGCTTGCCGTGAGGACCGGCTCGCTTCTGATGCCGTGCTACATGGTCCGGGTGGAACATGCCCGGCATGAGATCTTCGTCGGGGATGTCCTCAGGGACGATCCGTCCGCCACGAACGAAGAGCGCATCGAGTCCGTCGCGCGGCAGTACCTGGCCTCGCTCGAGGAGTTTATTTCGAAATATCCCGGCCAGTGGCTCTGGGAGAACAAGCGGTGGAAGTACAGCTGGTCGCGGAGGATCCTGATCCTCTCGGACGGCAAGGCCGGGCACTTCAAGCAGTCCGATGTTGTCGCCGGGATGATGAGCTCGCTCACGGAGTTCCACGACCGTCCCGGTCTGGAGTTCGAGACTGTGAAAGCCCATATCGAATACCGTTCCGCGGGTCATCGGAGCCTGCTTTTTGCGCTGGCCCCGCTGATGAGACCGTGGATCCAGGGGAGGCTGAACTGGCTCGCGCCGTTCCTTACGGAGGAAAGTTACCGGGCGATCGAGAACGCCCGCGCGGATTTCATCGTGACCGCGGGATCGAGTCTTGCCCCGGTTCAGCAGCTTCTTGCGAGGGAGACCGGCGCGAAGACGGTCGTTATCATGAAGCCGCCGTTCCCGTATGCCCTGATGCCTTACGATCTTGCGGTTGTCCCCGCGCACGACGAGGGGCCGGTCCCGAAAAGGACTTTCCGGTCCGTGATTATGCCGAGCGGCTATCGGGCCGTGGACCGTTCCGGTGACATTGCGGCCCTCAAGGCGAAGGTGGGGGATATCTCCCGGATCCGGATCGCGGTCTTCCTCGGCGGCAAAACACGCGGGTATGACATCATGGCCCCGGACGCCGAAAAAATCGCGATGATCCTGCGGCGCCTGTCCCGCTCCGGTCTGGAATACATGGTGACGACGTCGCGGCGGACGACCAAAAACGTCGAACAGTTTCTGAAAAACGTGCTTTCCCGGGACCCCGCGTGCCGCTATCTTGTGGTCGCGAACGAAGAGAACCCGCCATATGCGGCGGGAGGGATGATGGGGCTCGCGGACCTCATCATCGTGACGGAGGACAGCCTCGCGATGATCTCGGAGGCGGTCGGAAGCGGAAAGAGGGTCATCGTGCTTGTGGCGGGGCAAGGCGATCTTCCGGCGAAACATTACCGCTTTCACCAGACGCTGAGCCAGCGGGGTCTCGTCACGCTTTGCTGTCTCGAGGACCTGGAGAGGACCGTCGCGGAACTTCTGAACAAGGCAGCCTCCCCGGTGATCGACCGGGAAAAGAATGCCCTGTTGCAGAAACTGGGCGAATTGTTATAAACAGGTCCTGCCGTCCGCAGGACCGCCGCAGGATTTATGTTGCTTGAAAATACCGGCCGTTCAAAAAAGAGGAGAGATGCGCTGACGTGTCTCTGAACAGATGAAGATCCTCCAGTTGTTGCCGAGTCTTGAAGTCGGAGGCGTCGAACGCGGGGTGGTGGACCTCGCCCGCGCGCTGAAAAAAGAAGGGCACGAAGCGGTCGTCGTTTCTTCCGGCGGTTCGCTTGTGTCGGAACTCCACCGCATGGGCGTCCCGCATTACGGCCTTCCCGTGCATCAGAAATCGCTCGCGTCATTGCTCCTCGTGGACCAGATCGTGAAGATCATCGAACGCGAACGGATCGACATTATCCACGCGCGCAGCCGTGTCCCGGGGTGGATCGGCTGGCTCGCGTCGCGGAAGACCGGCGTTCCCTTTGTCACGACCTGTCACGGCTATTATTCGCTGCAGCCGCTCAGCTTTGTCATGGGGTATGGGAAACGCGTGATCGTTGTTTCCAATGCGATCGGCCGGCGGATGATCGACGAGTTCGGCGTCCCCCAGGACCGCATTCGCCTGATCCCGCGGGGCGTCGATCTTTCCCAGTTTCATTTTTCCCTCAAGCGTTTCGACGAAAAACCCCGGAAATTCCGGATCATCCATGTCGGTCGTTTCTCGCCGAACAAGGGGCAGGTCGAGTTCCTGAAAGCGATCCACCTCCTGCGGAGCCGCCTCCCGAACTTCGAGGTGTGGCTGGTCGGCGCCGAGAACCGCGGCCGGACCCAGTACACGAAACTGATCCGGAAGACAATCCAGCAATTTGCCCTTGAGTCCTGCGTTCAACTGCCCGGTCCGTCACGGGATGTGCCGGGATTGCTCGCGCAGTCCGACCTGCTCGTACTCTCCTCCACGCTTCCGGAACCCTTCGGTCGCGTCATCATCGAGGCCGGCGCGGTCGGCACGCCCGTGGCCGCGACGTGGCTCGGGGGTGTCACGGACATCATCGACCACGGCGTGAACGGTTTCCTCTTTCCGCCGAAAAGCGTGACCGCGATGGCGGAGGCCATGTATGAGATGCTGACGGATCGCGCAAAGGCAAGGGAATACGCGACTGCCCTGCGGAAGAAGATCGAGGAGAAGTTCGCGCTCGGGCAGATGGTCCGGAAGACCGTCGAGGTCTACCAGGAGGTCCGGAAGAAGAAAAAGATTCTCGTAATCAAACTGGGAGCGATGGGGGACCTCGTCCTTGTGGTGCCGAGCCTCCGGATGCTGAAGGAACGGTACCCCGACGCATCGATCACGCTTCTCGTCGATAAACGGCTTTCGCGGATCATGGCGGATTGCCCCTACCTCGACGACATGATCCTGGTCGACCGGAAGAAGTTTCCGAACCCTCTCTATCTTCTGAAGACAGCCCGTCGCGTGCGGCGGGAAAACTTCGACGTTTCGGTCGATCTTCACAATAACAAGTACACGTATCTCCTTGCGTATCTCGGCGGCGCGATCCGGCGGTACGGGTTCGCGCGCGGGTTTTGGGGCTCACTCCTGAACCGTCCCGACAAGACGTTCCGGATCGCGGCAGAACCGGTCCGCCACCAGTTCCGGGTGATCTCCAAGGCCGGAGTCCAGGACTATGATGATACGCTGGAGCTCTGGCCCGGCAAGGAGCAGGTCGAAAAGGCGGAGCGTGTCCTTCTTTCGCTCGATCTCAAGGCCGATACGAAGGTCATCGGTTTCGTGATGGGATCGAGTCCCAAGTGGCCGACCAAGCGGTGGCCGGCGGCGCATTACCGGAAGCTCGCGGAACGGATCTTTGACCGCTACGACGCGCGGATTCTTCTTTTCGGTTCGCCCGGCGAAGCGGAGCTTGCGAATGAATTCCGCGACTTCGACCCGGACCGGGTCGTGAACCTGATCGGGAAGACCGGGATCGAGGACCTGCCCGCGTTCTTCCAAAAGCTGCATTTCGTAGTCTCCGGGGACACGGCCCTTCTCCATGTCGCGGCCGCGATGCATGTCCCGATCGCCGCGATCTTCGGCCCGACGGACCCGAAGCGTCATGTCCCGCCGGCGAAAAAGATCGCCGTGTTCATGCGGAACCTCCCATGCCAGCCCTGCTACAGCGGGGTCTGCAAGGAAAAGGAGACGATGGGATGCCTGGCCCACATTTCGGTGGATGAGGTTTTTGACACCGCCAAAAGGTTTCTTGAGGCATGACCCCGTTCGGGTCAGGTCACGCCTTTGGCGGGGCCGTGATCTTGCGGGCGGGTTTGTTTGAGAAAGATTTTAACGGTTTTAAAACGGAGGAGAGATGTCTTGAAGCATCTCTGACAGTGTGAAAATACTTGTCGTGATGAAGAACTGGCTCGGCGATCTGCTTTTCCAGATGCCGGCGCTTGAGGTGATCAAGAGCCGCTATCCCGGGGCTGAGATTTTCTGCGTCGCGCCGGAACGTTGCCGCGCGATTCTCGAAGCGCATCCGGCGGTCGCCGGATTCCTTCCATTCGACGAAAAATCCACGCATCGCTCCTGGTTCTCCCGGGCTGGTTTCGTTTTCCGGCTCCGGAAACTCGGCCCCTGGGATGAAGGTTATCTTTTCCACCGTTCCCGTTCGCGGGCTGTCATGCTTTGTCTCGCGGGGGTGAAAAAACGCACCGGCTACGGAAAAGGGCGGAGCCTTTTCCTCACGACGGCGGTCCGGGAGCCGGACGGGAAGCTCCATCAGCTGGACTACTTTATGACCCTCATGAAGGGCGCCGGTTATGAAACGCCCATCGAGCCGAAGTCCCGCTTTTATTTCACACCCGGAGACGACCGGGAGGCCCGCGAGGTCCTCCGGCAGAACGGGCTCACGGACGGCGCGCGGTATGTCTGTTTCCATCTTGGAGCGAACTGGAAGCCAAAACGCTGGCCGGTGGAGCATTTTGCGGTACTTGCCTCCATGGTTCACGCGAAGTGGAAGATCCCGATTGTGGTGACGGGTTCCGCGGGGGACCGAACCCTTTTCATGGATTTTCTGAAATCACTTCGCCGCCTGGGAGCGCCCGGGGCTGACGAATTGCGCGTGATCGATCTGGTCGGAAAGACGCCGCTCCGGGTCTCCGCCTGTATTTACAAACACGCGACATGTCTTGTGACGGGGGATTCCGGGCCGATGCATATCGCTTCCGGTGTCGGGGCGCGCGTGGCCGCGATCTTCGGTCCCACGGACCCCGATCTTACCGGACCGCGCGGTGTCGGCGAATCGATCGTCCTGCAGTATGTCCCGCCGGGTTATTCGATCCCGTTCTTCGGCAAGGACCTCCCCGGGGATGGCTGGCTTTCCGGGATCACGCCCGATGAGGTCTTTGAAGCGGTCCAACAATTAGGTGCTTTCCCCGATGGCTCAGGATCCTGAAAGCATCCTTGTTGTGACGCTCAGCAATATCGGCGATGTCGTGTTGACGACACCGGTGATCATGGCACTTCGCGCAAGGTTCCCGGCCGCGCGGATCACGGTGGTTGTCGGGCCGAAGGCGAAAAGCATTCTTGAAAAAAGCCCGGACCTCCGCCGTGTCGTCGTTTATGACAAGAAGGCAAATCTTCGCGGCAAGTGGGCGTTCCTGCGGGAGCTCCGGAAGGACCGCTATGACATGGCGGTTGATCTCCGTAACACCGCGATCCCGTTCCTCGTGCTTGCCCCGCGCCGCAGTCCCTTGTTCCGGAAGTACCGAAAGGTCAACATGCGGGACCGGCATCTCGAGGTTCTTTCGATGATGGGGCTCCCGGCCGCGTCGCCCGTTCCGTTCCGTTTCTTTGACACCGCTGACGAGACATCCGTCGCCGAAAAACTCGAAGCGCTCGGAATCCGGGAGAGGTCGGGCTGGATTCTGGTCGCGCCCGGCGCCGCGAGCAGTCGAAAACGATGGCCCGCGGAATCCTTCCGGGAGGTGGTGCGTGATCTGGCCTTGAAGACCGGGAAAACGATCTGTCTGATCGGTTCCGGAGACGAACGGCCGATCGCGGAGGCGGTCGCGAAAGGGATGCCCGCGTCCGTGAAAATCCTTTCCGGCGATATGACCCTTTCCGGGACCGCCTGTCTTATTTCGAAAGCGGCGCTTGTGATCGCGAACGACAGCGCGATCATGCATCTCGGTTACGAAACCGGGACGCCGACGATAGGACTTTTTGGCCCGACGGACCATGAAAAATACGGTCACGAAGGCCCTGGTTTCAGGATCGCAACGGGAGACGCGGCGAATTGCGCCTGTCAGTCACATCTCCTGCCCTACGCTGAACGCAGTTGCTTCCACGGATTGGATTCCGGGGCGGTTCTGAAACTCTGCAGGGAGCTTTTGATCCCATGAAACCGGTTCATCTTCCTGTAAATCCAAAGATCCTTGTCACGCGGACGGACCGGATCGGGGACCTTGTGCTCACGACGCCGGTCTTTCAGGCGCTCCGGGAACGGTTCCCGAAGGCGTGGATCGCCGCGCTTGTTTTTATCGAGCATCGGGACATCGTGAAGGACAATCCGTATCTTGATGAGGTGATCCTTTACGATAAAAAGGGAAGCGAAAAAGGTCTCTGGGGACAATTCTGTTTTTCCGTGCGGCTCCGCGCGAAGAAGTTCGATCTTGTGATCCACTGCCATGGCACGAACCGGATGCATCTTGCGGGATGGCTTGCCGGCGTTCCCGTCCGTCTCGGGTATGATCGCCGCGCTCCGTGGGCGCTCACGCACGCGCATGCCTACGACAAAAAACTCGGCGAGAAGCGGGAGACCGAATATCTCTTCGACCTTCTCGCGCCGCTCGGGATCGCCTGTCCCGGGAAGATCGAGGCCTGTTTCCCGGTGTCCGGAAGCGCCGCGCGCTCCCTTGAGAACCTCCTGTTTCATTTAAAAGTTCCCGCGGACAAAAAACTGATAGTTCTCAGTCCCTCGGCGAGCGACAGGACCAAGATGTGGCCTGCCGCGAAATTTGCGGAGCTGGCCGCGCGGCTTCAGAAAGAAGCGGGGGCCGTTCTTCTGGCGGTCGGATCGCTCAAGGACAAGCCGGTCGTTGAAAGTCTTCGGGAGAAGAGTGCGGTGCCCATCGTGGATCTGGGGGGGAAGCTGACCCTTGGGATGCTCGGGGCGCTCCTGAAGAGGGCCGCGCTGCTTGTTTCCAATGATTCCGGGCCCGTCCATATCGCGACGGCGGTCGGTTGTCCCGTCGTCTCGATCTTCGGGCGCCATGAACCCGGTCTTGGGCCCGACCGCTGGAAACCTCTCGGTACAAAATGCAGGGTTGTGGCGAAAGATGTGAGCGATATTCCCGCGTCCGAAAGAAAATACACTTACATCGAAGACATCACTGTGGACGAAGTTCATCGTGCCGTTTCCGACCTGCTCCACCCCCGGGAGCTAGACCCCGGGTCTAGCTCCCGGGGGTGGAGGGGTGTGGAAGGCGGAGGTCTGAAATGAGGACCCTGCGGCGCGTTCTGGTCGTTCACCCGTACGGGATCGGGGACCTTTTGTTCGTGACGCCGGTCCTGCGCGCCCTCCGACTGCTCCCGGCGGTCGAGACTGTCGATCTCCTGATCGGGTCCCGGACCCTCGAAGTGGTGGAGCACAACCCGCACGTGAACGGGATCTTCGTGCTCGACAAGGACAAGCTCCGCCGCCAGACCCGTACCCGGAAATTCCGGGAGCTCCTGGACCTCGGGATGAAGCTTCGGGCGAAACGGTATGACCTCCTGCTCGATTTTTCGCTGAGGCCTGAAAACGCTTTTTGGTCTCTCGCCTTCCTCGGTATTCCGAAGCGCGCGGGGTTTGCGTACAAGCGCCGCGCGGTTTTTCATAATGTTCGCTATCCGCTTCCCGAAGGTTATTGGAAACAGCATGCCGCGGATTTTTACGCGGGTCTCGCGGAAGCGGCGGGAATCCCGGTCGCGGACCGGTTCCTTGAATATTATTTTCCGCCGGAGAAGGCGGAGCTTGAAAAGAAAATGGCGCAACGGACGGCCGCGCTTGGCCGCAAATTCATCACGGTCAGTCCCGGCGGAGGCGACTCATGGGGGCGGGAAGCGGATTTCAAGCGGTGGCCTGTCGGGAATTATGCGGTCCTGATCGGGATGATGCAGAAAAAGTACGGATTTGAGGGTGTGTGCATTGTGGGAAGCAAGGCTGAGACCGAATTGTGCGGACAGCTCAAGAATGCGCTCGGTCTGCCGGTTGTCGTCCTGGCGGGGGAGACGACGATCGCGGAAACAGCGGTCCTCCTTCAAAAGTCCTCGCTTTTTGTCGGGAACGACGGCGGGCTGGTCCATCTGGCCCGCGCCCTTGAGGTGCCCCTGGTCGCTTTTTACGGTCCCGTGCCGCCCGAGGTGTACGGACCTTATCCCGTTTCCCCGGATGCGGCGGCGGTCTTTAAACAGGACCTTGCCTGCCGTCCCTGCTATTATAAATTCCGTTTCAAAAAGGATTGTCCGACCATTGCTTGCCTGAAAACGCTTGCCCCCGAAGAAGCGCTTGAACAGATCGAGCGGGTATTTAGCGGGGGGTTCCCGCAAAAGGGTTGAGATCATGGCGAAACGAAAGGTCATCGAAATCGACAGAAAAAAACACAACGGACGCGGACTTTGTGCCACGTCCGGCGCGGAAGGGACGCTGGTCCCCGATCAGGGCAAGGGAGCGGCGCTCGCGCAAGAGATCTTCCGCGACGGGATGGGCGCGTGCGGGGGAACGAGAAGGAGCTATCCGTCTATGAAAGCCGCGTATCCCGCCGGCGTCCGGCGCTCATCCCCGGCGAACACCGGCCGCCGGTGGGGGGCGTTGTTCCTGGCGATGTTTCTTTCCGCGAATGTCCATGCCGCCAAGCCGGAAAAGATTTTCCCTCCCTCCGGGAAACCGCCGGCGCGGTTTTTTGTCGGAGAGAAACTGAAGTTCAAGGTGACCTACGCCGGAATCACGGTCGGCGAAGCTGAGTCCGTTGTCAAAGAAATCGTCGCGGTCAACGGGCGTGACGCTTACCACATCGAGATCAATATCCGGTCAAAACCCGTTCTTGACTGGATCTATAAGGTCCGGGACACGCACCACTCCTATGTTGATGTCCAAAACCTTTGCTCGCTCCGGTATGAGAAGACCGTGCATGAGGGGCGGTACTGGACCGACGAGGTGATGGAGTATGACCAGGCGGAGCATCTTGGCCGGTTTTTCTCGAAAAAAGATAACAGCCGCAAGGAGATGTTCATCCCGAAGAATGTCCAGGACCAGATCTCCTGCGGTTATTATTACCGGACGCTCGACGTGAAACCGGGCACGAAGGCCTCGATTCCGGTCAATGCCGACGAGAAGAACTGGGACCTTGAGGTGCTGGCGCACGGGACGAAGGAGATGACGATCGGGGGGATCGGCGTCTTCGAGGCGGTCGAAGTCGAGCCCGTCATCCTGTTCGAAGGTTTCTTCGTCCGCCGCGGAAAGGTCCGCGGATGGATGAGCCTGGACGACCGCCGCGTCCCGCTTGTCCTGAAGGTGAAAATTCCCGTTCTTGGCGACGTGACCGCGACATTGATCGAGTACCAGCCCGGCGTCGCGGAAGAACACCGGCCAATCGGGGTTTAACGCCGGTTTTTCACGCAAAACATGGATTGAAAGCCGCGACCGTTGTTTTATAATACCCGCCATTCCGAAATATCGAAGGGGGAAACAGCCATGCCTACTTACGGATATGAATGCGATGCCTGCGGGCATCAGTTCGAGAAATTCCAGTCCATGAGCGACAAGCCCGTCCGGAAATGTCCCGAGTGCGGAAAACCGGAGGTCCGGCGCCAGATCCACGGCGGCGCGGGGGTGCTCTTCAAGGGCTCCGGTTTTTATCAGACGGACTATCGTTCCTCAAGCTACAAGTCCGCCGCAAAAAACGATAAACCACCGTCGTGCGTTGGCGATTGCAAGAGTTGTCCGGGCGGCAAGTAAGTTATGCCCGGAGAAAGCCGTTCTGAAAGGGGTGCCGGAACGGGCGGTTAAAAGCCGGAAATGAAGAGGGACGTGTTTCGACTGACGCGGGCCCTCACTTTCGACGTTTCATTCTTGATCTCAAAAGCTCAGGGGGCGGTATGCTGGCCACAGTCAGGAAGGTCGGGTTCGATAATCACAAATATCTGAACGAACAGACCGCGGCCATTCTTGAACGTGTCGAACGGTTCAGCGACAAGCTTTACCTCGAATTCGGAGGAAAGATCGTCGCCGACTATCACGCCATGCGTGTCCTTCCCGGCTTCGACCCCAACGTCAAGATGCGCCTCCTCCACAAGCTCCGCGACAAGGCCGAGATCGTCATGTGCATTCACGCGGGGGACATCGAACGGCGCAAGATGCGCGCGGATTTCGGCATCACCTACGATGTGGACATCTTCCGCATGATTGACGAATACCGCAGCTGGGAACTGGACGTCGCGGCGGTCGTCATCACGCGGTTCGCCGACCAGCCGGCCGCGAAGATCTTCAAAAACAAGCTCGAACGCCGCGGGATCCGGACCTACACGCACCGGTTCACGAAGGGTTATCCGACGGATGTTGACACGATCGTGAGCGATGAAGGCTACGGCGCGAACGAATATATCGTCACAAAAAAACCGCTGGTCGTCGTGACGGCACCCGGCCCGGGAAGCGGCAAGCTCGCGACCTGCCTGTCGCAGCTTTATCATGACCACAAGCAGGGGCACACGAGCGGCTACGCGAAGTTCGAGACCTTCCCGATCTGGAACATCCCGCTCAACCATCCCGTGAACATCGCCTATGAGGCCGCGACAACGGACCTGCTCGACAGCAACATGATCGACCCGTTCCACCTCGAGAAATACAAGGTCACCGCGGTCAATTACAACCGCGATGTCGAGGTGTTCCCGGTCCTGAGGAGGATTCTCAAGAAGATCACGGGCGGAGAGGCTCATTATGAATCGCCGACCGACATGGGAGTGAATCGCGCGGGGTTCGGGATCGTGGACGACCCGGTCGTGAGCCGGGCCGCCGTGCAGGAGGTGATCGCGAGGTATTTTCAGTGCGCCCGCGATTACCGGATGGGGTATGTCGAAAAAGAAGCCGTCGAAAAGTCGGAGCTTTTGATGGACGACCTCGAAGTGAAACCGGAGGACCGCGTGGTGGTCACACCGGCGCGCGATGCGGCGAAAGAGGCGCAAAAGGCCGGCAAGGGGAACCAGGGGATTTACTGCGGGGCTGCGATCGAACTGCCCGACGGCACGATCGTCACAGGGAAAAACACCCCTCTCATGCACGCCGCCTCGAGCGCCGTGCTGAATGCCGTTAAGCAGATCGCCTGTCTCCCGGAGGACATCCATATCCTGTCACCGAACGTCATACGGTCCATCGGGGGACTCAAGGAGCATGTGTTCGGGAATAAGTCGGTCAGCCTCGATCTCGAGGAAATTCTCATCGCCCTCAGCATGAGCGCGACGACCAATCCCACCGCGCAGAAGGCCCTGGAAAGCCTCAAGACCCTGAGGGATTGCGAAATGCATATCACGCATATCCCGACTCCCGGCGATGAAAAAGCGCTCCGGAAGCTCCGGATCCACTTTACGAGCGATCCGGAATTCGCGACGGCGAACCTTTTTGACGGTTGATATCACCTAACTCATTTTAAAATAATGGGTTAAGGAAGGTTCCTTTGATTGACAATCTCCCTCCCGGGATGTTACTATAAACCCTTCATCCGGCAGGTAGTTAGCGCACGATTTCTTTCCAGGTTCAGCCCCGGTCTTTTTCCGGGGATCCATGATGAAGGTCTCCGCTTGGGCGGAGATGACGGGACAACCAATGGGCAATATGCTTACTCCGGCAGAAAAAAGGCGCTTCCTCGGTATTGTGGCGGGATTCCATGCGGCGCATGTTCTTGTGATCGGGGATTTCATCCTTGACCAGTTCGTCTGGGGGAGTGTTTCCCGGATTTCTCCCGAGGCCCCCGTTCCTGTCGTTGACGTTAAGCGCGAATCCTACATGCCCGGAGGGTCGCTGAATGTCGCTCACAACATCAGGTCCCTTTCGGGGAAGGCGTATCCCTGCGGGGTGGTCGGTCGTGATCTGTACGGGCGGATGTTGCTCAAGGCCATACGCCAGCAGGGGATCGAGACCGGCGGCATCGTTTATGACCCCACCCGGCCCACGACGCTCAAAACGCGTGTGATCGCGCACTCCCAGCAAATGGTCCGCTTCGACCGCGAAAGGACCGGGGATGTGTCGCGTTCGAATCTCGACAAGATTCTTAAATTTGTGAAGCAGAAGATCCGGGAGATCGATGTCGTGATCCTCGAAGATTACGGCAAGGGCGTCATGCAACCCTTTCTCCTGCGCGAAGTCGTGAAACTCTGCAAAAAGCTCAAAAAGCCCGTCTTGGTGGACCCCAAGGAGAAACATTTCGATTATTATACCGGCGTGACCTGTATCACTCCGAACCGCAAGGAAGCGTACGGGGGATATGAAAGGATGGTCGGATACCGGCGTAAAATGCCGGACCTTGAACAGGTCGGCTGGGCGCTTATAAAAAAGCTCAGGCTCGGGTCCGTTCTGATCACGCTTGGCGAGGACGGTATGGCCCTTTTCGAGAGGGGCGGCAAGATCACGAAGGTTCCGACCGCGGCCCGTGAGGTTTACGATGTGTCCGGTGCCGGTGACACGGTGATCGCAACGCTCGCGCTCTCGCTCGCGGCGGGTGCCAGGATGCAGGAGGCCGCGAAGATTGCCAATATGGCGGCCGGCATTGTGGTCGGAAAGCTCGGAACGGCAACGGCCTCCCCCGCGGAGCTCAGGGAAGCGATCCGCCAGGCATGAATGCGATGAAAGCGATCGGTGTCATTCCCGCGCGTCTTGGTTCGACGCGCCTTCCCGAAAAGATTCTCCGGACGATCGCCGGCAAACCCATGATCCAGCACGTCTGGGAGAATGCCCGCAAGGCCCGGTCGCTTGAAGATGTGATCGTGGCCTGCGACGACGAACGGATCGAGCGCTGTGTCCGGGGGTTCGGCGGCATGGCCGTCATGACCCGACGTGATCACCCGAACGGAACTTCGCGTATCGCGGAGGTCATGCGAAAATTCGATCACGAGATCGTGATTAATATCCAGGGCGACCAGCCGCTTGTGGACCCGAAAGCCCTCGATGAAATGGTGGCGCTTTTCCGGGTCTCGCGCGTCCCCGAAATGCTGACGCTCGCCCTCCGCATGACGGACCGCGCCGCGTTCGCCAACCCGAATGTCGTCAAGATCGTCTGCGATGAAGGCGGATGCGCGCTTTATTTTACGCGGTCCCCGGTTCCGTACGCGCAGGGGCAGCAGGACCGCGAGTTCAGCTTTTTGAAGCACCTCGGTGTTTACGGATACCGCCGCGGGTTCCTTCTGGAATTCGTCGCGTGGAAACCCGGTGTCCTGGAAATGACCGAGAAACTGGAGCAGCTCAGGGTCCTCGAAAGGGGCCGGAAGATTCGCGTGATCGAGACCGATTTTGATTTCATCAGCGTGGATACGGAAGAGGACCTCCGGGAGGTTGAGTCGCGTCTGGCACGGGCCCGCAGCCAGGGGGGCTCCGCGGAGGATGTATAACCCCGTGAGGGAATGGTGATATGCCGAAACATATTTTTGTGACAGGCGGTGTGGTGTCTTCGCTCGGCAAGGGGATCGCCTCGGCTTCGATCGCGAAGATCCTGGAGGCGAAAGGCCTGAAGGTTGCGATGCAGAAGCTTGACCCGTACCTGAATGTGGATCCGGGCACGATGAGCCCGTGCCAGCACGGCGAGGTCTATGTGACGGATGACGGCGCCGAGACGGACCTCGACCTCGGCCACTACGAGCGCTACACGCACTCGACCTACGGACGCGAGAACAACCTCACGAGCGGGCAGGTCTATTTCAAGGTCATCACGAAAGAGCGTCGCGGCGATTACCTCGGCGGCACCGTGCAGGTTGTCCCGCATATCACCGATACGATCAAGGAGGGAATCCGCGGGGTCTCGAAGAACAAGCGCTATGACGTCGTGATCACCGAGATCGGCGGCACGGTCGGTGATATCGAATCACTGCCGTTTCTTGAGGCGATCCGTCAGTTCCGTCATGAGGTCGGCCGCGAAAACTCCCTTTTTGTCCATCTCACGCTCGTGCCCTATATCCGGGCCGCGGGCGAGCTCAAGACAAAACCGACGCAGCATTCGGTCGGCACACTCCGCGAGATCGGTATCCAGCCGGATATCCTCATCTGCCGCACGGAAAAGAAGATCGATCAGCCGATGAAGGCGAAGATCGCGCTTTTCTGCAATGTCGAGCCTGAGGCTGTTATCGAGGCCCGGGATGTGACATCGATCTACGAATGCCCCCTCATGTTCAAGGCCGAGGGGATCGACAAGGTGATCTGCCGGAAGCTCCGGATCGAATATAAATCCGGGAGCCTGCATGCCTGGAAAAAAGAGGTCGTGGATATCGCGCTTCGTCCCCGGTTTTCCGTGAAGGTTGCCGTGGTCGGGAAACACACGGAGATTCAGGACGCTTACAAGTCGGTCTATGAATCGCTGAAACACGGCGGTATCGCCAACGACAGCCAGGTCATCATCAAGCGCGTCAACTCGGACAAACCCGGGACGGCGCGTTCGCTCAGCCAGTTGAAAGATGTTTCCGGTATTCTCGTCCCCGGCGCGTTCGACGAGCGCGGGATCGAAGGGAAACTGCTCGCGATCCGGTACGCCCGCGAGAAAAAGGTCCCGTTCTTCGGGATCTGTCTCGGGATGCAGTGTGCGGTGATCGAGTTCGCCCGCAACGTCCTCGGCATGAAGGGCGCCAACTCGACCGAGTTCAACAAGAAATCCCCGTTCCCCGTCATCAGCCTTTCCGGGGAGCAGGAAAAGGCGAAGGACCCCGGAGGCACGATGCGTCTCGGGGCCTATCCCTGCGACGTCAGGAAGGATACGAAGGCGTACAGGGCCTATAAAGCCGAGCAGATCTCCGAGCGGCACCGCCACCGTTATGAGTTCAATAACGAATACCGCGAGAGGTTCCAGAAAGGCGGCATGAAGTTCTCGGGCATTTCCCCGAACGGAAAGCTGGTCGAGATGGTCGAGCTGGAAAGCCATCCGTGGTTCGTCGCTTGCCAGTTTCATCCCGAGTTCAAATCCAAGCCGGACCTCGCGCATCCGCTTTTCCGTGATTTCATCGCGAGCGCCCTGGAATTCCAGAAATCGAATTTTCCGAAATCTGCCCTTAAACCCGTTCCCGCACCGACGGAAGTCGAGGAAAAAACAGCTGCCCATGAATAAAGTCACTGCCGGCAAGATCGTTTTTGGAGATCCGAAAAAACTGGTCCTGATCGGAGGGCCTTGCGTGATCGAAGACGAGCCCGGAACGATGAAGCTCGCCGCCGCGATCCGGAAACTTGCCGCGGGGCTCAGAATGCCGTATGTTTTCAAGGCGAGTTTCGACAAGGCGAACCGCTCGTCGATCCGGTCCTTCCGCGGTCCCGGCATTCAAAAGGGACTCAGGACGCTCGCGAAGATCAAAAAAGAGTTCGGGCTTTCCGTATTGACTGACATCCATACTCCCGATCAGGCGGAACCCGTGGCGGAGATAGCGGACATCCTCCAGATTCCGGCGTTCCTTTGCCGGCAGACCGATCTTCTGGTCGCAGCCGCCCGGACCGGACGCGTTGTGAACGTGAAAAAAGGGCAGTTCCTCTCGCCGTGGGATACGAAGAATATCGTCCAAAAGCTCGAGGAGTGCGGGACGAGGAAGATTCTCCTCACTGACCGCGGATCGAGCTTCGGGTACAACAATCTTGTCAGTGATTTCCGGGCGATTCCGGTGATGCGCGGGTTCGGATATCCGGTCATTTTTGACGCGACGCACTCGGTGCAGATTCCCGGCGGTCAGGGGGCCTCGTCGGGCGGTGCGCCCCAGTTCATCCCGACGCTCGCGCGTTGCGCGGTCGTTGCGGGTGCGGACGCCGTGTTCATGGAAATCCACCGGGACCCGTCGCGGGCGCTTTCGGACGGAGCGAACACGATCGCGCTCAAGAATCTGAAGCGGCTTCTCACGGATCTGATCGCTCTCAAAAGAACCGTTACGGCGGGAGGGATGGTGTGATGAAAAATATCCGGAAAATCGGCCGGGAGATTCTCGATATCGAGACGAAGGCGCTTTTGCGGCTCCGGCCAAAGATCGGGAAGAATTTCGAGAAAGCGGTCCGCATGATGGCGAATTGCAAGAACCGCGTCATTATGACCGGGATGGGAAAACCGGGGCTCATCGCGCGGAAACTTTCCGCCACGCTCGCTTCGACCGGCACACCGAGCCTTTACCTTCATCCCGCGGAAGCCGTTCACGGCGATCTCGGTATGGTCACGTCCCAGGACCTCATCATCGCGATCTCCCAGAGCGGAGAGACCGCGGAGATCGTGAGGCTCCTGCCGATCCTCAAGAAAAAAGGCGTGCCGCTCATTGCGATGACGAGCATGCCGAAATCCACGCTGGCCAGGCACGCGGAGGTCGTGCTCGATCTCGGCGTTACGAAAGAGGCTTGTCCTCTCAATCTCGCGCCTTCGGCGTCGACGACGGCGGCGCTCGCGATGGGGGATGCGCTGGCGCTCACGCTTCTCAAGATCAAAAAGTTCCGCCCGGAGGATTTCGCGGCATTGCACCCCGGCGGGAGTCTCGGGAAAAGGCTCCTCAGGGTCGGGGACATCATGCGGAAAGGAAAAGCGAATCCGCTGGTCCGCAAGGGGACCTCGGTGCGCGAGGCCCTGCTCAGGATCACCGCCGCGCGCGCGGGAAGCTGTACGGTCGTGGACCCGAAGGGGAAGGTTGTCGGGATTTTTACGGACGGCGACCTCCGGCGGCATTTGCGCGAAAAGGGGGAGGCGCTTCTCAGTCTCCCGATCGAAACCGTGGCGACCCCGAAACCGCGCGTCATCGCCAGGGACAAGCTTGCGGAAGAGGCCTTCCATATTCTTGAGTCCCTCAGGATCGACGAGATTCCGGTGGTGGATGAAAAGTCCCGCGTGGTCGGGCTTTTGGATGTTCAGGATCTCATGAGGGCGGGGATCGTCTAGCAAGATCAAGCGCGGAACCCGGAATAACAGCACAAGGAAGGCGAGGAAAGTTCCCGAGGGATTGTTCGGGAAAATTGAGTGTTCGGGTTTTGGATTTGTTTCGAACGCCGGACAAAAAACTTTGGATCTGAATGGCCAGATATAAACCATACCGTTATCCGTTGTATTTGTTGGCAAGGGCTGCGGCGGCGTTGCCTCTTCTTGTGCCGCGAAGCTGGGCCCTTGCGTTCGCGAGAGCGGCGGGGTGGCTGGGATATGTCATGATCCCCCGTCAGCGGAAGAGAATGATCCAAAATCTCGGGTTTGCCTACGGGGATGAAAAGTCCCCGGAGGAGATCCGGCGGATTGCGGCTCGCGTTATGGGGAACCTGCTTGAGACCTTTGTGGATTTCCTGCGGTTTGCCAAGCTGACGAGGGAAAAGGCCTCCCGGTTTATCGATGCCGGTGACGCTTACGACCGGTGCAAAGATATTTTGCAAGAAGGAAAGGGGCTCATTATAATGACACCCCACTTCGGAAATTGGGAATTATTGGCCGGGGTCTTCGGTCTCCAGGGGTTCCGGGGGGCGGTGGTCGGTCGTCGTATCTATTACGCGCCTTACAATGACTGGATCGTCGGGCTCCGGCGATCGGTGGGCGTCGAAACGATCTACCAGACCGAAGCGGTCCGGCAGGTTCATTATCATCTGAAGCGGGGAGAGATTGTCGGGCTTCTGCCGGACCAGGATATCGACCGGGTCCGCGGGGTGTTCGTTGATTTCTTCGGAAAGCCCGCGTATACCCTGGTGGCGCCGGTGAAATTCGCGATGGCGAGCGGCGCTCCGATCCTTCCGGCCTTTATGGTGCGACAGCCGGGTGACCGTTACAAGTTGATCCTCGGCGAAGTGATCCGTCCCGTGGCGGGCGCCGACCGTGACGCCTCCGTGAAACGGTATACGGCGGTATGGATGAAGAGCTTTGAGAAGATGGTCCGCGAGCACCCCGAGCAATGGGGCTGGATGCATAACCGGTGGAGAACGACTCCGGAAATGATCGAATCAAGGAAAAGAGAGGCAGTACGGAAATGATCAGAAAACTGATAATCGGCTTTATTGCGCTTGTGGCATTTTATGTTGCGTTCGTTCAGGTCCAGGTCGTCATCACCCGTCAGGCCCGGTCCAGGCAGACGGCCGGGACAAAGAAGGATGACACCGTTCACAAGGTCTTTTCATTCCAGTTCGCAAAATACACTCCTGAAGGACGGAAAGAGATCGAGATCGAAGGGGATTCGGCCGACATTCTGGCTGACACGGTCCAGCTCATGAACGTGATGGCCAAGGCCTACGCCGAAGAGGTCCCTGTGACCGTTACGGCCGACAAGGGAAACTACGACAAGACGAAGAACAAGATTCACATTGAGCAGAATGTCGTGGCCACGACGGAGGATGGAACCCGTCTCATGACCGAGGAACTCGATATGCACCCGGGTGAGCATGTTATCGAGAATGAGGTCAACACCCAGGTCAAAAAGGACAATATCAACGTCGAAGGCCTTGGCGCGAAGGCCGACACGCGGCTCAAAAAAGTGAGATTCAAGAAGAACGTTACCGTGGTCGTCCAGAACCCCGATGACAAGGAAGCCGGCCCCACCACGATCACCTGCGACGGTCCGCTGGTGGTGGATTATGACAAGAACATCGCGCATTTTAAGGATAATGTTATCGCCCGTGACAACCGCGGCAAGCTTTCGGCCAATACGATGGACGTTTATTACAACCGCGTCAGCCGGCGTGTTTCCAAGATTGTTGCGGCGGGGGATGTCGTGATCGAGAATCCCGACGGTAATCAGACGTTCTCCGACAGTGTCATCTACCTGGCTGAGGAAGGCCGCATCATTCTTGGCGGCGACACCGAGGCTCTCTACTACGGCGGCGAGGAGGCGGAAAGCCTCGGGAAAGGGATCTTTTAACCATGAATCTCCTTGAAACAAAGCAGTTGGTCAAAAGTTACAAAGGGCGCACGGTCGTCAAGGGCGTTGACATCCATATCTCCCGCGGCGAGATCGTCGGCCTGCTCGGGCCGAACGGCGCCGGGAAGACCACAACCTTTTACATGGTGGTTGGGGTGATCCGTCCCGAGGCCGGGAGCATCTACTTTCGCGGAGAGGACATCACGAGGCTCCCGATGTTTGAACGCGCGAGGCTCGGGATCGGCTATCTCTCGCAGGAGCCATCGATCTTCCGCAAGCTCACGGTGGAAGAGAATATCATGGCGATCCTCGAAACGCTTGAGATCTCGCAGGACGAGAGGGACCGCCGGCTGAAACGCCTTCTGAACGACCTCGATATCGCTTATCTCGCGAAGAACAAGGCCTACACCCTTTCGGGCGGCGAGCGGCGCCGTCTCGAAATCACGCGGGCCCTCGTAACGAACCCCTCGCTCATCCTTCTCGACGAACCATTCAGCGGTGTCGATCCGATCGCCGTATTCGAAGTTCAGAAGATCCTCCAGAAGCTCAAGGCGCAGGGACTCAGCATTCTGTTGACCGACCACAGCGTGCGGGAAACCCTCTCGATCACGGACCGTTCCTACCTGCTTTACGAGGGCAAGGTCGAGGTGTCAGGGACCTCGGAGTTTCTCGCGAACGACGCGAAAGCCCGTGAACTCTACCTCGGCGAAAGGTTTTCGCTCGCGTAACTTTTTTACTGTTCCTTTTTACCATTCAAGGAGGCAATCGATGGATATCCGTTTTACGGGCCAGAATCTCAAGATCACGACGGGCATGAAGGAGCACATCGAAGGAAAGCTCCCCAAGTTCGAGAAATACGTCCCCCGCATCGTGGAAGCGCATGTGTGCCTCAAAAAAGAGAAATACTTTTTTGTGGCCGAGATCACGGTTCTCGCGAAGGGGCTTCACGCGTTCGGCGCGGGCCGTTCCAAGGAGAACATCTTCGCGTCGATGGATAACGCTTATGACCGCGTCCTTAAACAGCTCAAGAAACACTGCGCCCGGAAAAAAGACCATTACCAGAAGGGCGGCAAGAGCACGCTGCGCGCCGCGTCCCGCGGGGAAGAGTTGGTCAAGGCGGAGGCCGCGCTCGGCAGCCGGCGGCCGAAGATTGTCGGGACGTCGGATTTTGCCGTGAAACCGATGTCTCCCGAGGAAGCGAGCCTTCAGCTCGAAATCTCCAAAGAGTCTTTTCTGGTGTTCCTGAATTCCAGCACGAACCGCGTGAACGTCCTTTATCAGCGAAAGGACGGGGATCACGGGCTTATCGAACCGCAATTCTAATCCACCACTCTCACGTGAGGAGGGAGTCAGTATGAAAACAACGGATTTTCTTAGCGTCAAAGGCATCAAGCTGGACCTTGAAGCCACGGACAAGGAGGGCGTCCTGCAGGAAATGGTCGACCTTCTTGCCGAGGTCAAGAGTGTCGGCGATAAAAAGGCCATTCTGAAGGCGCTGATCGAGCGCGAGAATCTCGGGTCTACGGGGATCGGGCAGGGCATCGCCATCCCGCATGGAAAGACCGACAAGGTCGACGGACTTTTCGCGGTGCTCGGTGTCAGCAAAAAGGGCGTGAATTTTGAGGCGCTCGACGGGGAGCCGGTTTACATCCTGTTTCTCCTTGTAGCCCCGAAGGATACCGCGGGCCCGCACCTCAAGGCCCTCGCGCAGATCTCCCGGCTGCTCCGCGACTCCTATTTCTGCGAGCTCCTGCGCCGCTGCAAGACCCCGAAGGAGGTTTTTGACCTGATCGCCAAGGAAGAGAGCCGCAAGGTTTAAGGCCCGGGAAAGGCGCATCGCGAATGCAGTTCTTCAAGTGGTTCTATCCCGGCATCGGCATCAAACGCTGGATCATGCTCTGCGTGATCGGCCTGACGCTGCTTGTGGTGGTCGCACTCCTCACGGTGAAGACCATCGCGAAGTCCAGCGTCATGCTTGCCGCTTTCGCGACGGCGATCCTTATTTTCGGAATCTTCCTGATCTATACGTCGATCAAGCACATGGTCCGTATTTTTGTGCGCGCCCTTATGCCGCTCCACCAGAACGGACCTCTCGTGGATATCGTTTATCAGAGCCGGCAGTCCGAGTCGCTGCTGCGCGGGCCGCGGGTCGTGGCGATCGGCGGCGGAACGGGCCTGAGCACGATGCTTTCCGGTATCAAACAGTTCACAAGCAACATCACTGCGATCGTGACCGTCACTGATACCGGCGGGAGTTCGGGGCGCCTGCGCGATGAGATGGACGTTCTGCCCCCGGGCGATATCCGCAACTGCCTGGTGGCGCTCGCGGACGCGGGGCCGCTGATCCGCAATCTTTTCCAGTTTCGTTTCAAAACGGGAGAAGGTCTGAAAGGGCACAGTTTCGGCAATCTTTTCATCACGGCCCTTTCCATGGTCACGGGGGATTTCGAAAAAGCGATCGCCGAGTCAAGCAAAGTCCTCGCGATCCGGGGGCGGGTGCTTCCCTCCACGCTCGAAAAAGTGACGCTTGTGGGTGAATTTATGGATGGTACGTCCAGGGAGGGTGAGACCAATATCACGGACGAACGCAAGCCGCTCCGGAGCATTCATTTGCGTCCGGACAATTGCGCCGCGTGCCCGGAAGCCCTTGACGCGCTTTCGACCGCGGACCTCATCATCATGGGCCCCGGAAGTCTTTACACCAGCATCCTGCCGAATCTCCTGATCGAAGAGATCCGGAATGCGATCCTGAATTCGGATGCCTACAAGGTCTATATCTGCAACGCCATGACGCAACCGGGCGAAACGGCGGGTTTCAGCGCGTGGGACCACCTGAATGTCATCATCGAACATACGGATCCCCGGATCGTGGACGCGGTCTTCGTCAATACAGGCCGGATCCCGGAGCCGGTCTTCAACCGTTATCGTGAGGCGGGAGCGTTGCCGGTGAAACTGGATCTCGATACGATCCGTGATAAGGGGTATGAGGTGGTGACCGATGATGTCCTGAAGGTCGACGGACAGGTTCGCCATGACGCGGAACGGATCATGAAGTCGATCATGGAGCATTATGCCCGGCGCGAAAAACAGTTAGTGAGCTAGAGTGACAAGATGCCGACGAAAAAGCGGGAGACCAGGAAGGCTGAGCGGGACCTTGTGATCACGAACAAGCTCGGTCTCCACGCGAGGCCGGCGGCGCTTTTTGTCCAGACGGCGAACCGTTTCGAATCATCGATCGAGATCCGGAAAGAGGATATGTCGGTGGACGGCAAATCGATCATGGGGATCATGACACTTGCCGCGGAAATGGGATCGGCCATCAGGGTCACGGCGACAGGCAAGGACGCCGACGAGGCCCTCGGCGCGCTCGCAAGGCTTGTCGAATCCAATTTCGGAGAATGAAAACATGAAAGAACTCAAGGGAATCGGTGTTTCGCCCGGGATCGCGATCGGAAAAGTGTTCGTGCTCCACAGCGGCGAATCCTTCAATCATCCGAAACGGGAGATTACCCAGGATCTGATCCCGAACGAGATCGCCCGGTTTGAGGATGCGCTCGCGCGTACGCGCACGGAGATTCTCGGAATCCGGCGCAAGCTTACCGACCAGATCGGCCGCGAAAGTTCGGACATTTTTACAGCCCATCTGCTGATCCTGGAAGACCGGACGCTGATTGAGGATGTGATCGAAGTCATCAAGAACGAGAAGGTCGTCGCCGAGTTCGCCTTCGCGGCCGTGATCCAGCGGTATTTCCAGGCCTTTTCACAGATCAACGACGAATATCTCAAGGAACGCATCTCGGATATCCGGGACGTGGGCCGCCGCCTCCTCGGAAATCTGTGCGGGGAAGAGAAGCGACGTCTGGAGGAGTTCAAGGATAAGGTCGTCATCGTTTCTCACGACCTCTCTCCGTCGGATACTGCGACGCTCGACAAGTCCAAGGTGCTCGGGTTTGTCACGGAGATCGGAGGGCCGACCTCCCACACGGCCATCCTCGGCCGCTCGATCGAAATCCCCGCTATCGTCGGTGCGGAGCAGATCACGAACGAAGTGGATAACGGCACGATGGCCATCGTGGACGGGACGCACGGTATCGTGATCGTCGATCCCGACCAGGCCACGATCGACCGGTTCTCCTCCGCCGAGACCCGGTTCATTGAAATGACCGGCGAGCTTGACAAGCTCCGCGAACTTCCCGCCGAGACGCTCGACGGCAAGCGCGTCACACTTGCCGCGAACATCGAATTCCATCACGAGGTTGCCTCGGTGATCTCCCGCGGCGCCGAAGGCGTCGGCCTCTACCGTACAGAGTACCTCTATATGAACCGGAGTTCGCTCCCGACCGAAGAGGAACAGTATCAGGCTTACGCCAGGGTCGCTGAGGCGACGGGGCCGAACCCCGTGATTATCCGTACGCTTGACCTCGGCGGTGACAAATTCGCTTCGACGCTCGATATTCCGCACGAGATGAATCCCTACCTCGGGTGGCGCGCAATCCGTTTTTGTCTGACCCAGAAGGATATTTTCAAGACCCAGCTCCGGGCGGTCCTCCGCGCCAGCGTTCACGGGAACATCAGGATCATGTACCCGATGATATCGAATGTTTACGAGATTCGCGCCTCGCGGGAGATTCTGAACGAGGCAATGGCAGAGCTGGACAAGGAAGGCGTCCCGTACAATAAGCAGATCGAGATCGGTGCGATGATTGAAATCCCGTCCGCGGCGCTCGCAAGCGATATCCTCGCGAAGGAGGTCAGCTTCTTCTCCATCGGGACGAACGATCTGATCCAGTATGTGCTCGCGATCGACCGCATGAACGAAAAAGTCGCCTATCTGTATGAACCGACGCATCCGGCGATCCTCCGGTTGATCGATATGACCATCCGTAACGGTCACGCGCAGAAGATCCGGGTGGGCAGTTGCGGGGAGATGTCCGCAGATCCGAAGATCGCGATCCTTCTCCTCGGTCTCGGCATCGACGAGATCAGCGTGAGCCCCGTTGTGCTTCCGAAGATCAAGAAGGCGATCCGCTCGATCCGCTACTCGGACGCGCAGGAAATCGCCCGCAAAGCGCTCGGGTTCCAGACCGGCAAGGAGATCGAGCAGTTCCTCGGGGATCGTCTCAGGAATATTTGCAAGGAACTCGCGGAGGAATAAGCAATGGAGATCTATCTCAGGGATTTTGCCAACCAGATCGAGAAGGCCCGCAGGATCGCGGCCGCGGTCAAGCTGCCGTCCTCGTTCGTGAAACGTCCGGCGAAAGTGCTTTTTTGCGGCATGGGTGGTTCCGCTATCAGCGGCGATATTCTCGGGACGATCGCCCAGAGCCGATCCCGTATCCACTGGACCGTGAACCGCACGTCGCGCCTTCCCCAATGGGTCGATTCCGAAACCGTCGTGATCCTTTCAAGCTATTCCGGGAATACCCAGGAGGTCGAGTCGATCCTGAACCAGGCGATCGCGCGCAAGGCGCATTTCCTGGTCGTTGCGTCGGGAGGACGGCTTGCGGAGGAGGCGACCGCCCGGAAAATCCCGTTCTTCAGACTGCCCCAGGGGTATCCGCCCCGTTTTGCGATCGGCTACACGACCTTCTCGCTGCTGTTCCTTTTCATGCGCTATCGATGGTTCTCCGTTTCCAGGAAAGAGATCGATGAGGTCCTTCGGACCGTTCGCCGGGCCCCGTCTGCGGAGGCGAGGGGACTCGCGAAGAGGCTTTTTCAGAAGAACATCGCGATTTACGGAGGCGGTCTCCTTCAGCCCGTGGCGATGCGCTGGCGGACACAGTTTGCCGAAAATGCCAAGACGCTTGCCTCCTGTGAAGCCCTGCCGGAGATGTTCCACCACGAGGTGGAAGGCTGGCTTTACCCCGCTTTCAAGGTCCGGCGCTCGGTCGCGATCTTCCTGACCGACCGGAACGAACCCGACTGGCTCGTGAAGAAAAAACGCGTTGCGATGCGCGCGATCCGGGAGAACGGCGCCGAGGTCATGGAGTTCCGTTCGAAAGGGGAAAAATGCCTCTCGCGTATCTTCTCGATGGTGATGCTTGGCGACTGGGCGGGCTGTGAGCTTGCGAAACTCAATCGCGTCGATCCGATGTCCATCTGCGTGATCGACCGCATCAAGAAAGCCGTTCCCGGGATCAAATGAAAGTCATCCTTCTTTGCGCGGGCTACGCGACCCGCCTTTATCCCTTGACCGAGAACCAGCCAAAACCCCTTCTTCCCGTGGGCGGCAGACCCATTCTCGAATGGATTCTGGACCGGGTCGGGAAGGTTTCGGGGATCGAGGCCGTCTATATCGTGAGCAACGCGAAGTTTGCGGGGCATTTCGCGGCGTGGGCCGCTTCCGCGAAATATCCCTGGCCGGTCGAGGTTGTTGATGACGGGACATCCTCGAATGAGACGAGGCTCGGGGCCATTGGGGACCTGGCCTACACGATTCGCGCGAAAGCGCTCCGGCCGGATGACCTGATGATTATTGCGGGGGATAATTTCTTCGATTTTGATCTGACGGCGTTGACGGACTACGGCGGGAAGGTCCGGCCGCACGGCTTGATCGCGGTCTACGACGTAGGGGATAGAGAGCTCGCAAAGCGCTACGGCCTCGTGCGGACCTCGGAGGATGGGAAGGTCCTGGAGTTCCAGGAAAAGCCTCCGGAGCCGAAGACAACGCTTGCTTCGTGCGGCATTTACTGGCTGCCGAAGGAGATCTGGGGCCTCCTTGACACCTATATCAAGGGGGGCCATAATACGGACCAACCTGGACATTATATGCGGTGGCTTGCCGAGATCTCGGGGCTTTACGCATTCCCTCTCAAAGGGAAATGGCTGGATATCGGCGACATCGCCTCCTACCAGAAAGCGAACGCTATCGTCGGATGATTTTCCGCTAGTCGTAGGACTGTGGAGTCAGTGAAAATAAACCAAAGGAGCAACAAAATGAAAAAAGGGAATTATTTTTTCACCTCCGAATCCGTTTCTGAGGGACATCCGGACAAGGTCTGTGACCAGGTTTCGGACGCGATCCTTGACGCCTATCTGGCCCAGGATCCGGCCTCCCGCGTCGCCTGCGAATGCCTCGCGACGACGGACCGCATGACGATCGCCGGCGAGATCACGAGTAAAGGCAAGGTCGATGCCGACAAGGTTGCCCGTAACGTGATCAAAAAGATCGGTTATGTGGATTCCAGGATCGGTTTTGACTACAAGACCTGCAAGATCGACGTCGCGCTTCACACCCAGTCGCCCGATATCGCGATGGGCGTGGACACCGGCGGTGCCGGAGACCAGGGCATGATGTTCGGCTATGCGACCGATGAAACGCCGGAATTCATGCCGCTCCCGATCATGCTCGCCCAAAAACTTGTCCGCTATCTCACGGCGGTCCGCAAATCCGGCAAGATCAAGTACCTCCGTCCGGATTCGAAGAGCCAGGTCACGGTCGAATACAAGAACGAAAAGCCGGTGCGCGTCGAGGCGGTGGTGCTCTCCTCCCAGCATGACGGCAATGTGACACTTTCAACCATCCAGAAGGATCTGACCGAAAAAGTGATCAAGAAAGTCATCCCGGCGAACCTGATGGACAAAAACACGAAAATCTTCATTAACCCGACCGGGCGTTTCGAGGTCGGCGGTCCCCACGGGGACACCGGGCTTACCGGCCGCAAGATCATCGTCGACACCTACGGCGGCATGGGCCGTCACGGCGGCGGCGCGTTCAGCGGCAAGGATCCGTCGAAGGTGGACCGCTCCGCGGCGTATTTTGCCCGTTATGTGGCGAAGAATATCGTGGCCGCCGGTCTCGCGGGCAGCTGCGAGATACAGGTTTCTTATGCGATCGGCGTGGCGAAGCCCGTTTCGATCCGTGTGGATACCTTCGGCACCAACAGGATCAGCGAGGAAGCCATCGTGGAAGCTGTGACGAAGGTTTTTGATTTCACCCCGCGGGGGATCATCAGTGCGCTGGACCTTCTCCGTCCGATCTACAACAAGACCGCCGCGTACGGGCATTTCGGCCGTTCGGAAGCCGGTTTTACGTGGGAGAAGACCGACAAGGTTGACGCGCTCCGCAAAGTCCTGAAGCTTAAGGACGGCTGCGCCTGCTGCAAAGTGACGACGGCCGTTTAACCATCGCATGTTCCCGGGGCGTGAACCCTCGCGTCCCGGGGCCGTGATCTCCCGTCGAAAAAAGAAAGGAAAACATGTCTACCGAGTCAAAGAAACAGCCTGCCCAGAACAAGATCCAGGACTTCAAGGTCGCGGACCTTTCCCTGGCGGATTGGGGCCGTAAAGAGATCGAAATGGCCGAGAAGGAAATGCCCGGCCTCATGGCCACCCGCAGAAAATACGGACCGAAAAAACCGCTGAAGGGCAAACGGATCATGGGGAGCCTCCACATGACGATCCAGACCGCGGTGCTGATCGAGACACTCGTCGAGCTTGGCGCGGATGTCCGGTGGTGCTCGTGCAATATCTTTTCGACGCAGGACCACGCGGCGGCCGCGATCGCGAAGCGCGGGATTCCGGTGTTTGCGTGGAAAGGGGAGACCCTCGAAGAATACTGGTGGTGTACGTTGCAGGCCCTGACCTTCCCGGGCGGCAAGGGCCCGAACCTGATCGTCGATGACGGCGGGGACGCGACGCTTATGGTCCATCTCGGATACGACGCGGAAAAGAACCCCAGACTTCTCGACAAGAAGGTCGAGACGCAGGATGAGATCGAGCTTTTCAGGGTCCTGAAACAATGCCTCGAGGAGACCCCGAAGAAATGGCGCGACGTTGTCGCGGAATGGGAAGGCGTTTCGGAGGAGACCACGACCGGCGTTCACCGGCTCTACAAGATGCAGGAAGAGGGAAGGCTCCTCGTTCCCGCGATCAACGTGAACGATTCCGTCACGAAATCGAAATTTGACAACCTGTACGGCTGCCGCGAATCGCTCGTGGACGGCATCAAACGCGCGACCGATGTGATGATCGCGGGCAAGGTCGCCGTTGTTCTCGGCTATGGGGACGTGGGCAAAGGCAGCGCTCAATCCCTCGCGGAATTGAAGGCTCGCGTGATCGTGACCGAGATCGACCCGATCTGCGCCCTTCAGGCGTCCATGGCCGGCTACCAGGTCGCGCGTCTCGAGGATGTGCTCGATATCGGCGATATCTACGTGACGACGACCGGTAATATCGACGTCATCACCGCCGTGCACATGTCCAAAATGAAGGATGAGGCGATTGTCTGTAATATCGGGCATTTCGACAACGAGATTCAGGTCGCGAAGCTCGAAAAATGGCCCGGTATCAAGAAGATCAACATCAAGCCGCAGGTTGACAAATACGTGTTTCCCGACGGGCACTCGATTATCCTTCTCGCGGAAGGGCGCCTCGTGAACCTCGGCTGCGCGACGGGGCATCCCAGTTTCGTGATGTCGAATTCCTTCACGAACCAGACGCTCGCGCAGATTGATCTCGCGCTAAACCCCAGGAAACCGGGTGTTTACCGGCTCGACAAGAAACTCGACGAAGAAGTCGCCCGGCTCCATCTCGAGAAACTCGGCGCCAGGCTCACCAGGCTTACCCCGAAGCAGGCCGATTACCTCGGCGTGCCTTCCGAGGGTCCTTACAAGCCCGAGCATTACAAGTATTGATACCGGTCCCGCTCCGGGGGACGCGCTGAACACATCCCCGGGACGGGTCCTTCACAGGAAGGGAATGAACGCGTCCGGTCTTTTCGTCCGGATTCTTTTTCCCCGCACCGGATTTGCGGCTTTCGTTCACGGGAAAAGGCAGTCCGGTCTCAAGGCGCTGGCCAACAGCGTTATCCTGATGGCCTGACCTTGTTTTATTTCGAACACGGTCGCGTTTTATGCGATCGGGACCGCCTGACGGCGTGTCTTTGTATCTTTCACGGCTGATCCCGGTGATCTTTCCCGAGATCCGGTTCCGAAACCCCGAATCCCGATCATGACGGTCCTTTTACAGATCAACGGCATTTGCAAGGCCTACGGCGCTTCGGTCATCCTTGAGAACGCCACGGCCGCTTTTGAGGACGACCAGAAAATCGGCGTGATCGGCCGGAATGGCGCCGGGAAGTCCACGCTTTGCCGGATCATCACGGGCCACGAGACCGCTGACGGCGGGACGGTCTCGAAGAACGCGGCGTTACGCCTCAGCTATCTGGAACAGCACGATGTTTTCCGCGATGGTGAAAGCGTTCTCGACTACCTGATGCGCGCGACGGAAAGCGAACACTGGGAATGCGGCCAGATGGCCGCCCGTTTCAGGATTCCGAATGACATGCTGGAGGCGACGGTCCGCAGTCTTCCGGGCGGTTATCAGACGCGCGTGAAGCTGGCCGCGATGCTTCTTGGAGATCCCAATTTTCTGATCCTTGACGAGCCGAGCAATTACCTGGACCTCAACACGCTGATCCTGCTCGAGAATTTCCTGATCGATTTCCGAGGCGGATGCCTGGTCGTTTCCCACGACCGCGAGTTTCTGAAACGGACCTGCGATCACACGCTGGAGGTTGAAGGTGGCGAATTGACGTTGTATCCGGGGGACATCGAGGAATATTTCGAGTTTAAGGAAGTCCGAACCGCCCAGACCGAGGCCCACAACCGGGGCGTTGAAAAAAAACGCGAGCAGCTTCAGGCCTTTATCGACCGGTTCCGCGCCAAGGCGTCGACGGCTTCACGCGCCCAGTCGAAAATGAAGCAGCTCGCGAAACTGAAAACGATAGAGATCGGCCATCCGATGTCGAACGTCAGGATTCCGATCCCGCCTATCGAAGCGAAAGCGGGGATCGCGTTCGCGTGCGAAGATCTCACTGTGGGATATCCGGAAAAGGATGTCGCGCGCGGGATCGAATTCGAGATCGAGCGCGGGGATCGCGTCGCCGTGCTCGGTGACAACGGCGAGGGGAAAACGACCCTGCTGAGGACCATGGCGGGTGATCTCGCCCCCAAAGCGGGGACATTCCGCTGGGGAACGGGGCTGAAGACGGCTTTTTATGCCCAGCACGTGTTCTCGGCCCTCGATCCGGAGGATGATATTTATACGCATCTTGTGCGGGAGAGCCATCCCGGCGTTACGAACCAGGATGTCCTCAATATGGCGGGATGTTTCCTCTTCAAGGGAGATGACGTCAAAAAGAAGGTGAAGGTCCTGAGCGGAGGCGAACGGGCGAGGCTTGTGCTGGCGGGAATCCTCCTCTCAAAAAGCCACGTCCTGCTCCTCGACGAACCGACGAACCATCTGGACTTCGAGACCGTGGAATCGCTCGGCCAGGCCCTGAAACGTTTTAACGGTACGGTCGTGTTCATCAGCCACGACAGGACCTTCGTGAACCTGGTCGCGGACAAGATCCTTGAAGTAAAACGCGGGCGGGTCCTGAGGTATCCGGGGAGCTATGAAGATTATGTTTACTTCCGCGAACAGGTAGCGCGGGGGGAACGGGAAGAAACGGTTGCGGGGGAGATGCCGGAGCCGAAAAAGAAAGGTCCGGTCCGTGATGCGAGAGCGGCCCCCGCCGGTCCTGCGGCGAAAACGCCGAAGCCGGGCGCCGAGATCGCGAAACTCAGGAAGGCCCTGGCCAAGGCGGAAGGCCGGATGAAACATTTCACCGAGGAGCGCGACAAAATCCTGAAAGAGATGGCGGATAATCCCATGCACTTTTCAAAGGAGCGCAATCTGAAGCTGAAAGAAATCCAGATCAGTATCGAAAAAGCCGAGGACGAATGGTACTCCCTGCAAACCAAAATGGATAAGCTGCAAAAATGAGACCTTTTGATCCGGGAAACCGGCACGGGAAGGGAAGCGGGGGAGAACGCCCGCGGCGCGGCCGGCCGCAGCGTCCCCGGAAGCCGTATGCGCCGGGACACGGGGGTTACCGTCATCCCGCGCCGAACGGCTATGCCCGGAACGGCTACGCGCGGCAGCAGCCGGCCAGTTCTCAGGATGACGAGATCTCCCGGAAATTCAGGGCCTCGGTCGCGATCGATCCGTCCCCGCGGCTCCGTCTCGAGGACGGCCTCCCGGAAATGACGATGCGGGTCATGGACCTCGTGTCGCCGATCGGGATGGGACAGCGCGGGCTCATCGTCGCGCCCCCCGGTACCGGCAAGACAACTTTTTTAAAACATGTCTGCCGGTCCGTCGCGAAAAGCCATCCGGAAATGAAGCTCTACTGCCTCTTGATCGATGAACGGCCGGAGGAGGTCACGGATTTCAGGCGGAGCGCTCCGGCGGAGGTCCGCTGGTCGTCTTCGGACGAATCCTGCGATCACCACATCGCGACGGCAGACGGGCTGATGAAACAGGTCTACCGCGAGGTTCTGGACGGCGCGAATGTGATGGTGCTGGTCGATTCGCTGACGCGCCTTGCGCGCGTGCATAACGCGGAGCGGATGTCGAGCGGGCGTACGCTTTCGGGCGGCGTGGACGCGCGGGCGCTTGAGGTGCCGCGGCGCATCTTCGGGTCTGCTCGCAAGATCGAGCACGGCGGTTCGCTCACGATTCTTGCGACGATCCTGGTGGACACAGGGAGCCGGATGGATCAGTATATTTTCGAAGAGTTCAAAGGGACCGGGAATATGGAGATCTACCTGTCGCGCGAGATATCGAATCAGCGAATCTTTCCGGCGGTCGATATCTCCAGGAGCGGCACAAGGAAAGAAGAATTGCTTCTGGCCCCCGAGGAACTCGAACCGGTGCGAAGAATGCGCGGCGCCCTGGCGGGGCTGAAGCCGATAGAGTCGATCCAGGCGCTCACGACGCAGCTCAGGAAATACCCGACCAACAGGGATTTTCTCGCGGCCGTGAGTCGTGAGCTTAAAGCCGGATAACCTGCACCAACTAATACCGGGAGTTAAGACGGGAAAGGGAGGATGTGTGGCGGAAGAACACGGAACGCAACCGCTCGATGCCCTCATGACGCGGCTTGGACTCTCCAACCACGATCTCGTCTCGGCCTCGAAAGAACAGCTGACCCACAAGATGGTCCAGAAAGGCCGCAAGGGACGGTACCTCACGCCGAACGTGAAGACCAAAATCCTGAACGCCCTCCATAACGCGGTTCCGGAAGACCAGCGGTTTGCCCACCGCGATCTTTTCAACTACTGATGGATGCCGTGACCGCCGCGATTGAAAACATCACCAGGATTGTGGCGCATACCCCCAGGGAGATCCTCGTCGTGATTCTCGGGGCGTGGGCGGCGGGGATCAGCGTGTACCTCGCGGTCGGACTGCTTGGCCTCTGCGGGTTCTTCGGATGGATCGGTCTTCCGGGCCAGCTCGCGGTTTTCGCGAACCCCCTCATCTTCAGTCTGGCGTTCATCGTTTTCGCGATCGAGTTCATCGCAGACAAGGTCCCGTATGTGGATTCGGTTTGGGATTCGGTTCACACGGTCATTCGGCCTCTCGGCGGGATCGGGATCGGCTATCTCGCGGGAACCGAACACGGTCTTGTCGTCCAGACCGCGTACGCGATGTTGGCCGGGACGATGACGCTCAACATGCACACGGCCAAAGCGGCGGGTCGCCTCGCGATCAACGCCTCGCCCGAACCTTTCTCCAATATCGCGGTCAGTACGGTCGAACAGGGCCTTGTGATCGGGATGTTCTGGTTCTTTATCAAACACCCGGTGCTCGCGACGCTGACTGTCCTGGGCATTCTTTTCCTCGCTTTTCTCCTCATCCGCTGGCTCTGGCGTTTCGTGAAAAAACTCTTTGGGGCGGGGGATCCGCCGGCAAAAAGAGCATGAGAGATTTTTCGATCACACCCGCAAAAGAAGGGCCGCTCCTTGAAACGCTGTTCCGCCTTCTTGCGGACACGAAGCGCACGAAGGTGCGACAATATCTGAAGTTTGGTTCGGTGCTCGTGAACGGATGTGTCGAAAAAAGGTTCGATCGTCCCCTGAAAGCCGGCGATACGGTACGCGTTCTTTCCGTGAAAGAAGCCGCGGCCGCAGGGTCCCTTAAGTACGGTATCCGGATTGTTTACGAGGACGACCGGATTCTCGTGATCGAAAAACCGGCGGGACTTCTGACGATCTCGACCGACAAGGTATCGACCCGCACGGCTTTTTTTGCCGCGAATGAGCATGTCCTCCGGGAGGGTGTAGAGGTTGCCCGTCCGCGTCCGGGGACCGCTCCGGTAAAGCGCGGAAAGCAAATCTTTCTCGTGCACCGCCTGGATAAGGAGGTCTCGGGCCTTTTGATGTTCGCCAAAACGGCCGGGATGAAGGAAATCCTGCGGGCGAACTGGCCGGACGTGACAAAACGCTATTATGCCGTTGTGGAAGGCGTTCCAGAAAAGCCGGAGGGGACTCTCAAAAGCTATCTGCGGGAGAACAAGTTCCTGAAGGTCTACAGCACGCCCGCGACCGAGGGCGCGAAGCTTTCCGTGACGCATTATCGCGTGATGCGCTCAAGCCCCCGGCACTCGCTCCTCGAGGTGGAGCTTGGTACGGGGCGGAAGCACCAGATTCGCGTCCAGCTCTCCGACATGGGACATCCGATTGCCGGTGACAGCCAGTACGGCGCCAGGACCGATCCCGCGAAGCGGATCGCGCTCCATTCGCACTATCTCGCCTTCGTGCATCCCGTGACGGGCAAGGAGACGGAGATCGATCTCCCGGTCCCGGCCGCGTTCGAGAAAATAGTGACTTAAAAAACCCTCGGAAGGAAAAAGGGTATATACTTACCGGCGCCGCAGGCATTATTCAGATGTCCGTTTGATCTGAACGATACTATCCAGGACTTCAACAGAACAAGGGAGCATCCATGAACAAGGGAAACGAACAGGCTGGCGGGAACCAGGAAGAAGAATTCGGGGAACGGGAAGAAGACCGGGAAGATGAAATGGAAGAGGTCGACATCACCGAGGTCCTCGAGAAGATCAACGAACGGCTCGAGATTCTCGAGAAAAAACTCAATTTCCTGATCGAAAGGTCAGAGAACGCTGGGAACCGCGCGGAAGGCAAACAAGATTCCCGTGGCTTTCGGGAGCACCGCAAGCCCTTCGGCCGTCCGTTCCGCGGCGGGGGTGGCGGTTTCAAGCCCCGTCATGGCGGCGGAGGATTCCATACCGGTCGTCGCGACGACCAGGACGGGGGATTCGGCAGGCATCACGAAAGTCCCGAAAGGTCGTTCGGCCGTTCTCACGGAGCCGCGGGAAGTTTCCGCAAAAAACGTTTCGGAAGAGGCGGTGGACACCGCAAGGGATCGAGAGGCTCGCGCGAGTTCTAGGAGAAGTTTGGGTAAAAAGGCCGGGTGCCCTTATCAGGCGCCCGGCCTTTTTTGCTTTGCGGAGATTTCGGCGGTGAATAAATTCGGGGTGTGACCCCGATTTTAATTCCGGGCTTATCCGAGGATGAGCTTGATGAAGAAACCGGGGAAAAGGCCGATGCCGAGGACGCCGGCGGCCATGAGCCATGTCACGGCGGCGGCGGAGACGGGCGGTTTCGGGAGCGCGGGCTGATCGGCGGGCACGAGGTACATGGTCCGGATGACACGGAAATAGTAATAGGCCGCGACGGCACTATTGACGGCCGCGACGACGACGAGGGTGATGAACCGGGCCTCGACGGCGGCGGCAAAAACGTAATATTTCGCGAGGAATCCCGCGAGCGGCGGGATGCCGGTCAGGGAGAGCAGGAAGACGGTCATGAGGGCCGCCGACACCGGTGCGCGCTCGGAAAGCCCCGAATAGGAGGCGATCTCATCGCTCCCGGTCCGGTCGCCGACGGATGACACCACCGCGAACGCCCCGAGGTTCGTGAAAAGATAGGCGAAAAGATATATGAGGACCCCGTCCTTGCCGAGCGGCGAAGGGAACACGGCGAGGCCCATCAGAATATAGCCCGCCTGCGCGATGCTCGAATAGGCGAGGAAGCGCTTGATGTTCGTTTGCGAGATGGCCGTGAGGTTCCCGAGCGTCATTGTCAGGATCGAGAGCCACATAAGGACCTGTCGCCAATCCCGATACGACTCTCCGAAAACGGACGCGAGCACGCGCATCAGCACCGCGAAGCCGAGCGCCTTGGGAGCGACCGTGAGGAACGCCGTGACCGGGGTGGGCGCGCCCTCGTAGACGTCCGGCGCCCACATGTGGAACGGGGCCATCGAAATCTTGAAGCCGAGCCCCACAAAAAAACAAAGGAGCCCGATCATGCCGAGGGGTTTCATCGCCGGGGAATCCACCACCCGCGCGATCGCGGGCAGGTCGATCGAGCCCGCCGCGCCGAAAAGAAGCGACATCCCGTAGAGCATGACGGCCGAACAAACGCTTCCGAAAAGGAGATATTTCACCGCCGATTCCTTCGCCTTTAAGTCGTTTTTGAGGAATCCCGCGAGCAGGTAGGAAAGAATGGACACGAACTCGACCGAAAGGAAGATCATGAGCAGATTGTTAGCCGCGGCCACCGTGATGAGCGCGAACGCCATGAAAAGGAACAGGCCGTAGAACTCGCCTTCATAACGGTCCCGGAGCGGGGAGAAGCCGAAGGCGATGAGGATCGTGGCCGCGACCGCGATCAGGGCCAGGACCCGGAACAGGTTCGCGAACCCGTCGAGATGGAAAAATCCGTAAAAAAGATCGAGGGACTCTTTCGGGGGCGCCTTCAAGAGACAGGCCGCCGCGACGATCGTGAGGAGCGCGAAATATCCCACGAGGCGCTTGTTCTTCAGCAGGAAATCCAGAAAGAACGCCGTAAAGGCGCCGCCTAAAAGGACAAGTTCGGGAATGAAGTGCCGCAGGCTTTCGACGGGTCCCACCTAGATGCCCCCCCTGATGGTTCCGAGAAGTCCGTCAAGTGTCGGGATCATGTATTCAAGAATGATCTTCGGATAAAGACCGATCGCGACGATGAAGACCATGAGCGGGACAAGCGTCGAAAGCTCGAGCGCGTTCATGTCCGGAAGCGCGGCCCACTTCGGATTCAGTTTTCCGAGCAGAACCCTCTGGATCATGTAAAGGAGATACGCCGCCGCGAGGAGGATGCCGATCGCTGAAAGGGCGGTGATGAGCTTCGAGTACTGGTACGCCCCGAGCAGCGAAAGAAACTCGCTGATGAAACCGGAAAGCCCCGGGAGCCCGAGCGACGCGAGCGAGAAGAAGGTCAGAATCCCGGCGTAGACCGGCATTTTCGCGCCAAGGCCGCCGAAGTCGTTCAGGTCACGGGTGTGCGCGCGGTCATAGAGCACGCCCACGAGCAGGAAGAGCCCGCCCGTGATCGTCCCGTGATTGAACATCTGAAGCAAGGCTCCCCGGAAGCCGTCCGCGTTCATGGCGGCGAGACCGAGCAGGACGAACCCCATGTGGCTCACGCTGGAATAGGCGACCATTTTCTTGAAATCCGTTTGCGCGAGCGCGATGAAGCCGCCGTAGATGATGCCTACGACCGCGAGGACGCCCATGGCCGGCTGAAACCAGCGGGCCGCGTCCGGAAAAAGCGGGTAACTGAAGCGCAGGAACCCGTAGGTGCCCATCTTGAGGAGCACACCCGCCAGAATGACCGAGATCGGCGTCGGGGCCTCGACGTGCGCGTCGGGAAGCCATGTGTGGAACGGGAAGACCGGAACCTTGATCGCAAAACCGAGGAAGAACGCGAGGAACACGACCTTCTTGAAGAGGAGGCCGTATTTCATCGTTGTGAGCAGGGTCATGTCAAAGGTGTGCGGCGACGAAGCGAAGTAGACCGCGACGATCCCGATCAGCATGAAAAGACTGCCGGCCAGTGTGTAGAGGAAAAACTTGATCGCGGCATATTCTTTCCGCGGTCCGCCCCAGATCCCGATCAGGAAGTACATCGGTACGAGGACGACCTCCCAGAAGATGTAGAACAGGAAAAGATCGAGCGCGAGAAAGGTGCCCATCATGCCGGTCTCGAGGAGGAGGAACAGGAAGTAGTACTCCTTTTCACGGCCACCCTTGACGCGGATGTGGGTGAGCGACCCGAGGCATGCCATGAGCGAGATAAGGGCCGTCAGGACGACCATCGGGAAGCTGATACCGTCCATGCCGAGGAGGTACTGGACGCCGAACTGGGGAATCCACACCGCGCGTTCGACCAGCTGAAACCCCGCCTCGGAGGCGCGGAAAAGGGAAAACGCGAGGCCGACGAGCGCCGCGGTTATCGCGGTCGTCGCGAGCGCGATCCAGCGGATCGAGTTGTGGGCCCGCTTCGGTATGCAAAGCAGAAGGAATGCCCCGAGGAGCGGCGTGAAGGTGATCCAGCTCAGTAAATGCGATGTCATAAAAACTCCTTTTTGGTGCGGCGCGTCATTCCGCGGCCGCAGGACGAAGAATCTTAATCCGTTAGATCAATTTCAGTTCCCGGATGATGAAAACAAGAAAACCCAGGAACGCGATCAGCAGGTAGTTCTGAACGAGTCCCGTCTGAAGACGTTTGACGACCGAATTCAGGAAACAGGTGAACGCGCCCACGAAGTTCACGAGGCCGTCCACGATGTTCTTGTCGAACCAGTTCTTGACCGCGCCGAGCCACATCGAGCCCGTGCCCGCGCCGTTCACCGCGCCGTCGATCACGGTCGCGTCGAAGTGGAAAAGGACCCGGCCCAAGGCGAGGAAGGGGCGGATCACGAACCGCGAGTAGATTTCGTCGACATAGAACTTGTTGAGCGAAAGCTGATAAAGGGGCCGGAAGGCCTTCGCGACCGCCTCGGCCCAATGGACGTTCTTCAGGTAGATGATCCCCGCGAGCGCGATGCCGGAGACCGCCGCGATCACGGAACAGCTCATCACGAACGCCGACGGATGATATTCCGGATGAGGTACCGCGTGGGCCAGGAACCGCTGAAACCAGTGGTGCATGAAAGGCGAGCCGGGAAAGCCGAGCACGACGGAGCCGATCGCGAGACACCAGAGCGGAAGCGTCATGACGGCGGGCGATTCGTGCGCATGCACGTGCGGGTCGCGCGCCTTCCCGAAGAAGGTCATAAAAACAAGACGGAACATATAGAAGGCCGTCATGAAAGCCGAAAGCGTCAGGACCCAGAAAACGACAATGTTGCCGGAGGCGAATGCCGTCAACAGGATTTCGTCTTTCGACCAGAAGCCCGAAAGCGGGGGGATGCCGGCCAGCGCAAGGCTCGCGATGATGAACGTAATCGCCGTGTGCGGCATTTTTCTGAAAAGTCCGCCCATCTGGCGGATGTCCTGGACGTGGGTGCCGTGGATCACGCTCCCCGCTCCGAGGAAGAGCAGGGCCTTGAAGAACGCGTGCGTGATCAGATGGAACGTTCCCGCGCCGAGCCCCTGCATGCCGAGAGCCGTGACCATGTAGCCGAGCTGGGAGATCGTGGAATACGCGAGAATCCGCTTGATATCGGTCTGCGTGAGGGCGATGAAGGCGGCCATAAAAGCCGTGAAGCAGCCGATCGCCGTCACGACAGGCATCGTCTCCGGAACCGCCATGAAGATGACGAACGCGCGGGCGACAAGGAACACGCCGGCCGCGACCATCGTGGCGGCATGGATAAGCGCACTGACGGGCGTCGGGCCTTCCATCGCGTCGGGAAGCCAGACATGCAGCGGGAACTGCGCGGATTTCCCGACCGTCCCGCAGAACATGAACAGGGCGGACATCACAAGCAGCGAGGCCGGAACGGCGGCGCGCGCGCTTCCGTGCGCGAGCGCACCATTGATTTCCGAAAAATTCAGGGTGCCGAGCGCGGTGAAGAGGGTCAGCATGCCGATCAGAAAGCCGACGTCACCGACGCGGGTCGTGAGAAATGCCTTGAAACAGGCCTTCGCTGCGGATTCCCTTTCAAAATAGAAACCGATCAGGAGGTACGAACACAGCCCCATGATCTCCCACGCCATGAAGAAGAGGATGAAGTTGTTCGAGATGACGAGCGTGAGCATTGCGGCCATAAAAAGGGAAACGTAGGCGAAGAAGCGGCTGTACCGCGGGTCGCCCGCCATGTAGCCCGAGGCGTAAATCTGAATCAGGGTGCCGACGATCGTGACCATGAAGAGAAGGGACGCCGAGAGCGGGTCTATCAGGTAGCCGAACCGGAGCGTACCGCCGCCGACCGGGAGCCAGGAGAACTCGCCTGCGAAATGGCCGCCCTTGAACACTGCGAAGCAGATCGGAAGGGCGATCGCACAGGCCGCGGCGCTTGTCGCGATCGAAAGCCAGGAAGCGCGGTGTTTCAGGAAACGGGCCCCGAGGAGAATGTTGACGACGAAGGCCGTGAACGGGAGCAGGGGCACAAGGTAGATCATGTCAGGGTTCATAACGAGCTCCCTGAATCCGAATTTTTAAATCCGAATAACGAACGAAACTTCCCGGGGTTTCCGGATCTTGATGTGAGATATTTCTTGTCCACAGGCGTTACCATTTCAGTAAATTGACCTCATCGGCAAAGACCGTCTTCCGCGCGCGGTAAAGGGCCAGGACGATCGCGAGGCCCACGGTTGCGGTCATTGCGGCGATCGCGATCACGAACACCGCGAAAATTTGCCCCGTTTCGGGCGCGAGAGCGGTCGTTTTGGAGAATGCGATCAGGTTGATGCCGGCCGCGTTCAGCATGAGTTCGATCGAGATCAGGATTCCGATGATATTGCGTCGCGTCAGGACGCCGTAAGCGCCGATCCCGAAGAGCGCGAGAGAAAAAAGAAGCACGTGCGGAAGAGGAATAATCATGACGATTTTTCCTTCTTCGCGACGATCACGGCGCCGATCAGGGCCGCGATCAGGATGACCGAAACAAGTTCGAAGGGGAACACGTAAGTGCCCATGAGCGCGGCGCCGAGGTCGGCCACGGTGACTCTCGCTCCGACCGTTGCCGGGTTCACCGCCCACGGGGTCTTGAGGAGAATCCTGCCGGTCACGGCGATAAGCACGAGAATGCCGAGGAGCGCCGGAAGGCTCTGCCGGTTGCGCTGGGCCACGGATCGCTCCGCGATGTGTTCGGTGAGCATGATCGCGAAGATGATGACGGTGACGACTGCGCCGACGTAGAGCAGGATCTGGACCGCCGCGAGGAACTCGGCGTGGAAAACCAGATAGAGTGCCGCGGTCCCGATCAGGGTGGCGGCGAGACAGAGCGCCGAATGAAAAAGGTTCCTGAGTGTGACCACGCCGACCGCGAGCACGAGCGTCCCGGCCATCAGCGCGTAAATCCCGACCTTGATCCCAAAATTCAGTATGTCCATTTTTAACTCTCTTTTACAGCGGTTGCCGGAAACGGTTCCTTTAAAAAAGCGTTTTCGAGCTAGTTTTCCAGCAGATAAACCCGTTTTTCGGGAATGACCGGTTTGTTCAACGCGGTCAACCCGAGGAACGAAACGGCCAGGATGACGGCGGCGCCGACCCAGCCGGTGATCCCCGGAATGAAATACCAGAGTCCTGCCACGAGCATGTTCACGAGCGTAAGCGGCAGGAGAAGTTTCCACGCGATCCCCATCAGCTGATCCACCCGGAAGCGGGGGAACGTCGCGCGGAACCAGATCATCGCGAAAATAAGGGCGAAGGTCTTCGTGAAGAACCAGACCCACGAGGGCAGGAACGGTCCCTGCCACCCGCCGAGAAAGAGCGTCACGGCGATCGCGGAAAGTGTGAAAGCGTTCATGTACTCGGCCATATAAAAAAGGGCGAACTTCATACCGCTGTATTCGGTGTGGAAACCCGCCACGAGCTCGGACTCGGCTTCGGGGAGGTCGAACGGCGGGCGGTTGCATTCGGCGACCGTGCAGATGAAAAAGATCACGAAGCCCGCAAGACCCCACGGCGTGAAGACAAACCAGCGGAGGCCTTCCTGCGCGTTCACGATCGACGCGGTTGAGAGGCTCTGGCTCATCATGATGACCGGGACGACCGCAAGCGTCATCGGGACCTCGTAGGAGATCATCTGGGCGGCGGTACGCATGCCCCCGATCATGGAATATTTGTTCCGGGACGCCCAGCTTCCCATGAAGATCGGAAGCGTCGTCACGGAAGATACCGCGATGAAATAAAGGACACCGATCGACAGGTCCGCGGCCGTCATGTCGCGGCCAAAGGGAACGACGAGAAACACCATCAGCGCCGGGACCACGATCACAATCGGCGCGAGGAGGTGGATGACCTTGTCGGCGTTGGTCGGGACGATGTCCTCTTTCGTGAACATCTTGATGCCGTCCGCGATCGGCTGGAGGAGCCCCCAGGGCCCCACGCGGTTCGGGCCGTAGCGGTTCTGCATGCGACCGACAACCTTCCGTTCGAGAAGTGTGAGATACATCATAATCACGGGCCCGAGGCAGAGGATCACGACGCCGCTTATCACGATGGACGCGAGGATCACCGCCCAACCCGGCAGGAAATGGCCGATGAGGTTCAGGGTCCAGAGTTTCAGGTTCACGAAAATCGAATCAAGGAAGGACATGGCCGGGTTCACGAGGCGGTCCCTCCCGCGTCGGGCGGGGTTGCCGGTCTGGCGGCCGCCGCTTTTTTCGCTTCCGCGGCTTTCCGCCTGGCATCGATATCGGCCGCGTCCTTCGGGCGAATCTTCTGGAAATAGGCATTGGGTTTCAGCAGGGCGTCCTTGCCAATCAGCATGTCTTTTGTCCGGTCCCTGCCGGCGATCTCATAAACACGGTCCATGAAGATCGAGTCGAACGGACAGACATCCTCGCACATCCCGCAGTTCATGCAAAGCCCGTAGTCGATTTCGAAGACCGCGGGTTTGCGGAGCGGTTTCCCGGCCGTGTCTTTCGCCATCTCGACATGGATGCACTTTGTGGGGCATTCGCGTTCGCAGATGCCGCAGGCCGTGCAGCGCGGCGAATCGGGGGCCGCGTCGTAAACGAGGAAAGGGAAGTTCCGCGAATTTTCGGAGATTCTGCAGAGCTCTTCCGGATACTGGATCGTGAAGATGCCGCCCTGGTCCGCTTTTTTGAAGTAGGAGTCGATGAAGTTCTTCATCGTGACCCACATCCCCTGGAGGATGCCGGTCCCGAAGACGGGGTTCTTTTCCTTGGCGATCTGCGGGCGGGTCATCGGTCCGTCTCCCCGAGCACGATATCGATGCTCCCGAGAATGACGATTGCGTCGGCGATCTTCTGACCGACGCACATCTCCTCAAGCACCGTAAGATTGATGAGGGAAGGGGCGCGCACGTGATAGCGCCACGGCTGCGGTGTCCCGTCACTCACGAGGTAATAGCCGAGCTCGCCCTTGGGAGACTCGATTCGGCCGTACGCTTCTCCGGCGGCGGGTTTGAAGAGCCGCGGATTCCTGAGGAGCGGAAGCGTCTTGGCGTTCAGGAACTCTCCCCGGGGAATCCCGGCAATCGCCTGTTCGACGATTTTCACGCTTTCGCGCATTTCGAGAATGCGGACATAGTAACGGTCATAGACGTCGCCTTTTTGTCCGAGCGGGACCTTGAAGTCGAAGCGGTCATAGATCGAATAGCGGTCGGTCTTGCGAATATCGTAGTTGATGCCCGAAGCGCGGAGCATCGGGCCCGTGATGCCGGCGTTCACGGCGAGGTCCTTCGGGAGCCCGCCCACGTTCTGGCAACGCATGCAGAGAATCTCGTTCTTCGAGAGAAGCGCTTCGAACTCGTCGAGGAACGCGGGAAGACGGGAAACGACTTTCCTGATCTCCCCGAGCTGATTTTCCGTCAGGTCGTTTTTGACGCCGCCGAAGCGGAAGTAATTGCACATCATGCGCGAGCCCGAAACGTCCTCGAAGATGTCGAGGATCCGTTCGCGCTCGCGGACCGCATACAGGCAGGGGGTGAAGAACGCGCCGAGATCGTTCAGGAGAAAGCCGACGAGCAGGAGGTGGTTCACGATCCTCGCGAGCTCGGCCATGATGACGCGGATATACTCCGCGCGTTCCGGTACCGTGATGCCGGCGAGTTTTTCGGCCGCGAGGGCGTACCCGAAATTGTTCTGCATGGAGTTGAGATAATCCAGACGGTCCGTGTAGGCGAAAACGCCCGGATACGTCAGGTTCTCGGCGATCTGTTCATGGTTCCGGTGAAGGTAGCCGATCACGAGCTTGAGGCCGCGGATCGTTTCGCCGTCGAGGACCGCGCGCATGCGGAAGACGCCATGCGTGGACGGATGCTGGGGGCCGAAGTTGATCTCCAGTGTCTGCGGTTCGTTCAGGATCGTTTCGCTCATGATCTTAGTTCCGGGGCTGTGCCGGTTTTTCGGACAGCGCGCGCTTGCCGGCGGCGGCCAGTTCCCGCGCCTGGGTTTTGAACTTTTCGGGGACGTTCACCCCGTGTTTTTCGAGCCACTCGATGTCCGCGATTTCGAGGACGTCGGTATCCTCCTGGCGGTAATCCTTGCGCAGGGGATAGCCTTCAAAACCTTCCCAGAGGAAGAGACGGCGGAGGTCGGGATGGCCCTCATAGACGATGCCGAATGTGTCGTAGGCTTCGCGCTCCTGAAGGTCCGCGCTCCGGTAGACCGGAACGAGTGACGGGACCCTGGGGGCTTCGCGTTTGACACGGACACGGAGAACGATCGGCCCGGTTTTCTTTTCCATCGAATAAAGATGATAGACCGATTCGAGATAATCGAGATAATCGGCCGCCGTGATCGAGGAAAGATAATCCAGCCGGAAGGCCGGGGCTTCCTTGAGGAAAAATGCGGCGCGGACAAGATCCTCGGGGTTTTCCAGGAGGATTGAATTTCCGATCGTGCGGAGTTTTACGTCCGGCAATCCTGTTTCCAGCTGTGTTTTGACTTCGCTGATCTGAGTATCCATTGGAATCTATGCCGCCGGAGGAGGCGGTACCGCGACCGGCTCCAGTCTCGGGGCTTTCTGTTTTTTTCCGGTCAGGACCGTCTGCCCGTAACGGGTTTTTCGCGCGTCCTGCTCCCGCGGTTGCCAGATTTCGGGATTGAATTTCGGAATAAGACCGTTCGGGCCAAGTTCGGGAACCGGGAACTCGCGCTTGAGCCCCTTCTGGTACCATTCGGCTTTCGTGAACGTCTGGGAATCGATCTTTTTCTGAAGTTCCATGAGTCCGTAGAGGAGCGCTTCGGGACGGGGAGGGCATCCCGGGACATACACATCGACCGGGATAAAGCGGTCGATGCCGCGCAGAACGTTATAGCCGTCGATGAACGGGCCTCCCGAGATGGCGCAGGCGCCCATCGCGAGCACGTATTTCGGCTCGGCCATCTGATTGTAGAGACGAACGACATTCGGCGTCATTTTCTTGGTGACGGTTCCCGCGACGATCATAAGGTCGGCCTGACGCGGCGAGGCGCGGAACAGCTCGGCTCCGAAACGGGCGATGTCGTAGCGGGCCGCCGCGGCCGCGATCATCTCGATCGCGCAGCAGGCGAGGCCAAACTGCATCGGCCACACCGAGGAACGGCGTCCCCAGTTGTAGATGAAATCGAGGCTCGTGATGAAGATGTTCTGCTTTGCCATCTCGTCGCGCAGCTCCGGGTCGATCCGGGACTTGTTCTCAATATGGTTCATGGACAAAGGGATCCGGTTATTCCCATTCGAGGAACCTCTTCTTCCAGGCGTATATGAGTCCGAAAGCGAGGATCGCAATGAAAAGGGTCATTTCTACAAAGGCAAAAAGGCCGAGTTTCTTGAAAGCGACGGCCCAGGGATAAATAAAGATAACTTCTATATCAAAGAGAACGAAAATGAGTGCGAAAATATAATATTGAACGCGGTACTGAATCCAAGGGTCCCCCTTGGACTCAAGACCGCACTCGTAGGTCGCAGACTTGGAAGCGGACGGTTTTTTGGGTGCTAGGAACCACGCCAGGATGAGGGGGATCATGGCGAAAACGACCGCAAAGACAAAGAAAACGCCCACGAAAAGGTATTGGTAGAAATAGGAGCTGCAGGACATATGAAATGTTTATTATAGGAAGAAAACCCTCCAAGTCAATTCCGATAAAATGCTGGATCAGGAGGTATAAAGATATTCCTTTAAACTCGCGGGAACGCTAAAATACCCCTGATTTTGAACTCATCAACCAGCAAAGGGGCGTCCGGTGAAAACGAAGGATCTTGTCCTTTTTTTGATGGCGGCCGGCATTTACTGCCTCGGGCTCGTGCAAACCATCGACCCCGATCTCTGGTGGCACCTGAAGACGGGAGAACGGATCCTTGGACACGGAGTCCCCAAGGTCGATCCTTTCTCCTACTCCATGTCGGGCAATCTCTGGGTCGCCCACGAATGGCTCTCGGAGGTCATCCTCTTCCTTATCTTCAAGGCCGGGGGACTGCCGGCCCTTATGATCTCCTTCGCGGTCTTTGGCGTGATTATTTTCGGTTTTGTTTACCGGACCTGCTCCGGCCGTCCTTACATGGCGGCCGTTCTCACGTTCCTGGCCTTCGCGGCCTCCCGTTATCTCTGGGGCGCCCGTCCGCAGGTCTTCAACATCGCGATGCTCGCGGTCTTCCTCTGGCTGATCCAGTCGATCCGCCTGAAACTGCTTGACCGGAAATGGCTCTATGCTCTGATCCCGCTCACGACACTCTGGACTAACTTGCACAGCGGCTACCTGATGGGGATCGTCGTCATGCTAACCGTCTGGCTGGGGGACCTCATCCAGGTGTTTGTTCTGAGATTTGAAGAGGGGGCGCTGGACAAGCGGGCCCTTTTGCATTTCACGGCGGTCATCCCGGTGAGCGTGCTGGCGGCTATCGTGAACCCCGCGGGCCGGGCGATCCTGGGTTATCCGTTCGAGACTTTGACGAGCAAGGTGATGCAGGCGAATATCCTGGAATGGCAGACGCCGACGTTCCACCACTGGAACTACTGGCCGTTCCTCGTCATTATGATCCTCGGCGTCTTCGCGTTCATGATCGCGCCGCCTCGGAAGAACGTCTCGAACTTCCTTCTCTACGCGGGCGCCATGGCGACGGGGCTTTTCGCGCGCCGGCATATTCCGTTTTTCGCGATTGTTTCCATCCCCGTGGTCAGCGGGGCCCTCACGGCCGCTTTTGCCCCCGCGCCCGGGATGAGTGTTTTTTTCTCTAGACCGGTTCAAGGTGTTCCGTTTTGTGATCAATCCCGTGCTGGCCCTCCTCATCGCGGCCGGGGTTCTCTGCTGGACCGATCTGCGTCTGAAAAAGAACGCAGCGGTCATTTCCAGGAATTATCCGGTGCAGGCCGTGAGCTTCATCCGGGATCGGGGGCTTATGGGAAAACGTGTTTTTAATGAATACGTCTGGGGCGGTTTCCTCATCTGGAACGATATTCCCGTGTTCATTGACGGGCGTGCGGACCTCTACGGCGACAAGTTCTTCCGGAATTATCTCGCGACCCGTGACGTGCGGAAAAACCTCCGGGAAGTCGAGGCTGTTTTTGACAGGTTCCGGGTCGATTATCTCCTGTTGCGTCCCGACAGCGCGCTCGCGGCCATCTGCCGCGTGCACCGGAAGTGGCAGGAAGTTTATCGCGACAAGGTTAGCTGTGTTTGTGTCCGCCGCGTCCCGACCACTCCTCCGGATGCCAGGCTCAAACAATGACGAACGGCATCCCGGTCCGGCCCGGCGAAAACGCCGTGGGCGTCACGGACCGAAAAGAAAAAATCCTCCGGGAGGTCCCGGCAGGGATGAGAAAAACGGGCTTGGATATTCTCGGGGTCGGATGCGGGGCGGGAATCTTTGGACGGCGGCTGGCAGGTGAACCCGGGATCCGGAAAGTGGTGGCGCTGGACCCCATGACGGAATCAGCCGGGCCCGCCGATGAGCGTTCCGGGGCCGCAATCGAGATTCTCCGGTGGAAGGAAAAGAGGTTTCCTTTCGCCGATGAGACCTTTGACGTTTCACTTTCGACATCGGCCCTGCCGCGCATTCCTGTCCCGTCGCGTTTTGCTTTTGTCTCGGAAATAAAACGTGTGACGAAGCGCGGCGGCAAGATCGTGTTTCTCGAGCCCAATCCCTGGAATCCTCTGACGCGGTTCCTCTATCCGGACAGCCGGGGGTCGCGCCGGATTTCTCCGCGGGAACTGGCGGACCTCGCCCGCCGTAACGGATTGAAGGTCCTGGGGACGAGATACTTTGTTTTCATGCCCCGGGCGCTTGAGCGGGTTCTCCGCGCGGACGGTTTTCTGAAAAGATGTCCACTCGGGATCCGCTATGGTGTTATCACGGAAAGAGCGGGAGGTTGATCGGGTGGCTGTGATCGAGGTCGGGTGCGCGGTGATCCTGCGGGACGGGAAACTGCTTGTCGCGCAGCGTAACGAAGGCGATACCTGCGGCGGGTACTGGGAATTCCCGGGCGGGAAAAAGGAGGCCGGCGAAAGCCTCGAGGAATGCCTGGTTCGCGAGGTCCGGGAAGAGCTCGCGGTCGAGATCCGGCCGCGGAAGCTGATCTGCCGGCACGATTGCGTCTGCCCGGAAAGAACGGTGGCGCTTTTCTTTTATTTTTGCGACTGGGTCCGCGGCGAACCGCAGTGCCTCGATTGCCAGGACGCGCGGTGGGTATCGCGCGCCGGACTCCGGGAACTCAAATTCCCGGAGGGAGACGACGGTGTTCTCCGGAAGCTGATCCGGAGGAATCTGGTTCGTTAAAATAAAAATGCTCTTCATGAGAACTTTTTTCGCCGTTATAATGGCCTGACTCTATGCAGATCTCTAAACGCCGTCACCACCACCATCATCGCCGCCGCCGGTTCCATGAGACCGACAAAACGACCGCCGCGCATGGCGAGGCCGCCGCGGAACCCCGCCGGTCGTTTCGCGTCTCCCTGAGGTACAAGCTTGCGGTCCCTGTTTTTGTGCTGGTCTTTTCGAGCTTCGCGTTCGTGCTTTACACGACCCTCAACACGGTTCGCGATATGATGACAAGTTACAAGGAGGCCCGTCTCCAGACGATTGCCGAGGTTTTCGCCGAGACCCTCCGGATCCCGATGAGTGAAGGCGACAAGAAAACGCTGAAGGCCTATATCAGCCTTCTGGCCGAACAGACCGATGTCGAGGAGGTCCGCGTCGAAAATCCCGACGGCGAAGTCGTCGGCAACAGCAATCCCTCAGCCCGTTCCGGCGAGCGGTTCTCCTGCAAACCGGACTTTTTCGGCGTCCGGCGGACCGGTCGTGACACCTATGCCGCAGTGGCGCCCGTCACGCAGGGCGATGAAATCCTGGGCCGCCTGATCATCACGTTCACGCGGATCGATATCGAGAACGAGCTCCGCAAACTGTTCGCGGAACGGTTCATGATCGCCACCGTCCTTGCGATCCTGGCCACCCTGATCGTTTCCGGGATTACGTGGCTTACGATCCGGCCCCTGTTCACCCTCCAGCGGACGGCGCGGCGCATTCTTGCCGGCGATCTCGACGCGCGCGCAAAGATCCGCTCCAGGGATGAAATCCAGGAGGTGGGCGACGCGTTCAACAAGGTCGTGAGCCGTCTCGTGCAGAGCTTCGAACATCTTCGGTTGCGCACGCAGGCGCTCGAGGCGTCCGAGGAGAAATATCGTTCCATCGTCAATGAGGTGAGCGACATCATCTTTTCTATCACGCCGGAAGGGGAACTGCTCCTCCTCAATCGCGGGTTCTCCGGCTATACCCGCGAAGAGATCCTGGCCGGGGGACTCCAGCTTCTTTTGTCCATGCACGCCCCCGAAGACGCCCAGAAGTTCCAGGAGGCTCTCGAGCTCATTGTGAGCGTCCATCAGCCGATCTTTCATCTGAATACGCGGCACATCCACCGAACGCACCGCGTCGACATCTATTACCAGACCAGCATGACCCCCGTGATCGATTACGAGGGGAACCTCCGCATGATCCAGGGTGTTATGCGCGATGTGACGGAAATCCGTCGCGTGGAAATGATGAAAGAGACGCTGATCCGGGACGTCGCTCACGAGCTCAAGACGCCGACCGCGAAATTCATCATGACGACCCAGTGGCTTGAGCGCCAGATGACCCGGAGCCCGGACGGCCAAAAATTTCTCCCGACCGTCAAGACGCTCTCGGAGAATGCCGACCGCCTCATGAAGACGATATCAAGCATCATGGACCTTTCCAAGATCGAGTCCGGCATGGTGGATGTCCAGAAACAGGAAGTAAACCTGAACGACATCCTGAACCTCGTCGTGAATGACACCCGTCCGCTCGCGGCGCAGCATCATCTGACGATCCAGACGGAGTTCGCGCCGGAACCTCTCGCGATGCTCGGCGATCCCGACATGCTCTACCGGCTTTTTGTCAACCTTGTCAGCAACGCGATCAAGTTCACGCCGGACGGCGGGTCGATCACCGTCACCTCCTACCGGAAAGGGCAGGCCGTTTGCGCCGATGTCCGTGATACCGGTATCGGGATCGAGCACGACCATCTTGAGAAGATCTTTGAAGCGTTCTATCAACGGACCCCGTCTTCCCTCGGCATCGGGGTCGGGCTCACGATCTCGAAAGAGCTCGTTCTGCTCCATGAAGGGGACATGTGGGCCGAGAGCGATGGCCTCGGGAAAGGGATGGTCATGAAGACCGTTTTCCCGATGTTTCGGGGCGCGACCTGAAGGGAGAGCGATGATGAAAAAGATACTGATCGTGGAGGACGACGCGGATTTTCAGGATATCTACACGCTTTATCTCCAGGGAGAATCGCATGAGATTCTTCGCGCGATGAACGGACGCGAAGGGCTCGATTGCCTCGCAAAGACAGTTCCGGATCTCATCATTCTCGATCTGATCATGCCTGTGATGGACGGCGAGGAATTCTACGTGGCTCTCCGCAGCCGCAGCGACTGGGCCGGCATCCCCGTGATCGTCGCGAGCGTGAACGAGAAACTACCCCGGAAGATACAGGAGCTCGGCGGGCTCGCGGGGCATCTCCGGAAGCCGTTCGGGATCGACACGTTCCTTGAAAAAGTCAACGCCTGCCTGGGCTGATCCGGACGCGGGGCGCGAATGGCTTACGAGATTTTCGAACATGCGGCGGATGCCGGACTAAGGGTCAGGGCGCGGGACCTGAACGGCCTTTTCCGGGACGCCGCGGCGGGGTTATTCGATCTTGTGACCGATTATGCCGCCTTGCAAAAGACCCCGGAGGAGGTTCTCCGGACAGTCGAGATGAACTTCCGGGAGGAGAACGCGCCGGAGCTTTTCATGCACTGGTTGCAGGAGCTTCTCTTCTTTTTTTCCGCGAGAAAGCTGATCCCCGTGCGTTTTGACTTCATCACGCTGACCCCTCTCATGCTGAAGATGAAAGGGAAGGCCGCTCTCTTTGACCCGCGAAGACACGTTTCCCGGCATGAGGTCAAGGCCGTGACCCATCATCGATTCCGCGTGTTCCAGACGCCCGGGGGATGGGAGGCGGAAGTGATTCTTGATATCTAACCGGAGGCAAGGGGCCCGGTACCGATTCCCGGGGATTTGGTAAAACGGGACATGACAAAACGGGTCCCCCGTTCCGGCAAGACAAGACATGGGGTATCAATATGACGAGCTCTATCCCGTTGATCAAACTGGATGATTTCCGCTGGGAGATCCCCGTCTCCTGGAAGCCGGGCATGCGGGTTCCGGGCCGCATCTTCTGCGACGAAAAGAACCTCCCCAAGGTTCTTTCCGACCGATCGCTCGAACAGGTCGCGAACGTCGCGTTCCTTCCCGGCATCGTGAGATACTCCTTAGCCATGCCCGATATCCACTGGGGTTACGGTTTCCCGATCGGCGGCGTCGCCGCGACGGACCCGAACGAGGGCGGCGTGGTCTCCCCGGGCGGCGTGGGCTATGATATCAACTGCGGCGTCCGGATGCTCCGGACGAACCTCACGGAAAAAGACGTGCGTCCGCGCCTGAAGGAACTTGTCGGAGCGCTTTTCTCCAGGATTCCGTGCGGTGTCGGCGAATCCGGCGACATCCGTCTGAATGCGAAGGAAATGCGGCAGATGGTGTGCAAGGGGAGTGCGTGGGCCGTCGGACGCGGTTTCGGGGAGGCACGGGACCTCGCGTACACCGAGGCGGAGGGATGCCTTGAGGGCGCGGAACCCGGCACCGTTTCGGAACGCGCGTACGAGCGTGGCGCCGACCAGCTCGGCACGCTGGGGTCGGGCAACCATTTCCTCGAAATCCAGGTTGTCGAGAAAATCTTCGATCCCGCCGCGGCGGAACGGTTCGGCGTCGCGGAAGGCGGGGTTACGGTCATGATCCATTCGGGCTCGCGCGGGTTCGGCTACCAGGTCTGTGAGGATTCTCTTGCGGCCGCCCGCCGGGCGCTTTCAAAGTACGGTATCCAGGTGCCGGATATCCAGCTCGCCTGCGCGCCGGTCCATTCCGGGGAAGGAAAGCAGTACCTCGCGGCGATGCGCTGTGCGGCGAATTTTGCCTGGGCGAACCGGCAGTGTCTCGCGCATCTGGCGCGGCAGGTGTTCGAAAGATTCTTCGAGAGGGGTCCCCGGGACCTCGGCATGGACCTCATCTACGATGTCGCGCATAACATCGCGAAGTTCGAACGGTTCACGGTCGACGGGAAAGAAAGGCTTTTGTGCGTTCACCGCAAGGGCGCGACGCGGTCGTTCGCGCCGGGGCACGACGAACTTCCGGAAGACTACCGTGATACCGGACAGCCTGTGATCATCCCCGGGGATATGGGGCGCAATTCCTGCCTGCTGGCAGGGACCCGCCGGGCCATGGAGGAGACCTTCGGGTCCTGCTGCCACGGCGCCGGACGCGCGCTGTCGCGAACGGCCGCGCTGAATGCCGCGCGGGGCCACTCGATCCGCCGGGAGCTCGAGGAACGCGGCATCATTGTGATGGCCCGGGGCGAAAAGGGGATCGCGGAGGAGCAGCCCGCCGCCTACAAGGACGTCAACGAGGTGGTTGAGACAGTTTCGGGCGCCGGACTTGCCCGGAAGGTCGCGCGGATGCGTCCCATCGGCGTTATCAAGGGCTAGAGGGACCGGCGAATTCCGTTTTTCTGAAGCTTTCCAAACTGTAGTATAATGAATCGGCAAGAGGAACGAATGGATCTCTCCGCTTGCATAGGTGATGGCCTCAAATAATCCGGAGTGTGAAGGCTGGCAGGAAGTTCGTGATGATCCCGACGGATGACGATCAAAAAAAACGCTTATCGCGCCCGGGAAATAACGCGCGGTTCGACTCACGGCGCCCGCTTGTCCGCAAGACAGGCGCAAACTAGAAAACATTTTACGTTGTGCGTTGTTCGTTGCGCGTACCGGTAAAAGAGTCTTTCTCATGAAAAACTACACGGATCTCGGTTTAAAGACTTACCTGGAGAAATTATCAAGCGACGAGCCCGTCCCGGGCGGCGGGAGCGTTTCCGCCTATGTGGCCTCGCTCGGCATGGGGCTGACGCAGATGGTCGCCAGGATCGCGATGAAGCGGAAACCCAAGGCAGGCGCGACACCGGAGCAGAAATTCCAGGCCGAGGCGAACAAGAAACGGATGGAGGAGATCGTCAGCTCTCTCGAAAAGACGAAGGAACAGTCGCTGCAGATCGTTTCGCTCGATCCCAAGGTCTATGACGAGGTGATGGATTGTTACCGGTCCGGGGCCGCGCCCGAAAAGCTCGAGGATGCCCTCGAGAACGCGTTCCGCCTGCAGGCCGATCTCGCCCTGATCATCGTGATGGCGAAGGAATGGAACGCCCACATGAAAGAGATCGTCAAGGGGGCGGTTGCCAACGACCTTATCGTGAGCGATCAGCTTCTTGGCGCGGCCTTCGAGGGCGCCTATCACACCGCGTATATCAACACGGTTTACATGAAGAATCCCGAACGCAAGAGCCGCGCCGACAACGCGCTCATGGAACTGAGAAACCGGTACGAGGCCAGGGGCGAAAAAGGACCGCCGCCGGTTTCGGTCAACCCCGCCTGAAACAATAAAGGAGCCTGAAGTGGACGCCAGGAGATTGGAAGGGAAAACGATCGCCGCCGATATCCAGGAGAGGATCGCCGGGAAGGTCCAGACCTTCGCCGACCGGGGACTCCCGAAGCCATCCATGGTCTCGATCCAGACGAGCGAGGACCCGTCGGCCGCGTGGTACATCGGACAGCAGGAAAAACTCGCGGCGAAGCTCGGGATCGGTTTCCGGCGGGTTCCGTCCTCCGAGATCAAGGACGAGCGGACGCTCCTGGAAAAGATCGCCGCGTTCAACGGGGAGCCCGGCGTGCACGGTCTTTTCGTTTCGATGCCGCTCCCGCAAGGGTTCGACGCGGACAAGGTCCTGCTCGCGATGGATCCGCGAAAGGACGTCGAAGGCATCCACCCGACGAGCCTCGGACTGATCGTGCTCCGCAAGGGGAAATTGATCCCGCCGACCGCGTACGCCGCTTTTGCGCTGATCAGGTCGACGGGCGTGATGCTTCACGGAAAGAAGGCGGCGCTCGTGGGTCAGAGCGCGATCGTGGGACGCCCTCTCCAGCTGCTTCTCGGCGAGAACCGGGTGACGACCCTTGTCTGCAATACCGGGACCTCGGAAGATGACATAAAAAAGATCGTCGGCGGTTCGGATATCGTGGTCGCTTGCGCGGGGAAGGCCGGCATGATCAAGGGGGACTGGATCAAGAAAGGCGCGATCGTGATCGATGTCGGGACGACCGAGGTTGGCGGAAAACTGACCGGCGACGTGGAGTATGAGGCCGCGTCGAAAAAGGCCGGGTTCATCACGCCTGTCCCCGGCGGGGTCGGCCCTCTGACCGTCACGATGTTGATGGAAAACCTGATGCATGCGTATGAATGGCAAAAGAAATGATCCAGGTGCGGAGTGCGGGGGGCGGGATAAAAGTTTTTGCTTCGCACCCGGGTCTCCGTGCCCAGTACACATATGAAACTTACTCCTGACAATATCTACGGCAAGAAAGCGAGAGGCGAGAAGATAGCGGCCCTGGCCGCCTACGATTTTCCGACCGCGCGGATCCTGGACGGCGCGGGGATCGATATCCTGATGGTGGGAGACTCGCTCGGCATGGTGCTTCTCGGCTACGAAAGCACGCGTCAGGTCACGATGCGGGATATGGCCCATCACACGCGGCCGGTCGCAAAGGCGGCGAAGCGGGCCCTCGTGGTTACGGACATGCCGTACCAATCCTTTTTGAACCCGGAAGAAGCCCTCGCGAACGCGCAACTTTTGACCGGGGATTGCGGCGCGGATGCCGTCAAGATCGAAGGCGGGGTCGGGATCGAGCGCCAGGTCAGGCTGCTCGTTGACCGGGGCGTCCCCGTCATGGGGCATATCGGGATGCTCCCGCAGGGGGTCGCGAACGGGAAATTCCGGGTTTACGGAAAAACCGGCGAAGAGGCGGAGAAAATCCTTGAGGATGCCCGCTTGCTCGACAGGCTCGGGGTGTTCGCGATCGTGCTCGAATGCCTGCCGGCGGAACTTGGCCGGCGGATCACGGCGGAGGTCCGCTGTCCGACGATCGGGATCGGCGCGGGTCCCGGCACGGACGGGCAGATTCTTGTCTGTCACGACATGATCGGAATCCGGAGTTCGGTCAGCCCGAAGTTCGTGCGCCGTTATGCCGATGTGGAAGATTCCATCAGGAAGGCCGCCGAACAATACGTGAAAGACGTCACGCAGGGCAAATATCCTTCGGACAAGGAGAGTTTCCGGTGAGCAAAGGGAAGAGGATCCTCGTCGCGGAGAAGGACGAGGCGATCCGCGAGCTTGTCGCGATGCGACTCGAGTCCCGCCATCACAAGGTCTTTCAGGCCGCGAAGAGCGCCCAGGTCCTGCGTTTTATCGAGCGGGAAGCGATCGACCTCATCATTCTTTCGACCGACATGGAGCCCGTGGACGGGAAGCTCCTGATCCAGGTCATCCGCGCGAAGTCCCACCTTGTGGCGGTCCCGATCATCATGCTGACGACCGAAGACGAGCTTACGGAGATCATGCTCGGTCACGAGAAAGGGTTCGATGATTTCATCGTCAAGCCGTTCAGCCCGCTCGTGCTCCAGATTCGCGTGGACCTCAATATTGCGAAGACCCAGGAACGGGTCGAGGCGAACGCGCTCACACATCTTCCGGGCAACCACGCGATCGAGAAGATCGTCTCGAAAAAGATCAAGGCGGGCGAGAAATTCTCGGTGCTCTACCTCGACATCAACCATTTCAAATCATTCAACGACCACTACGGTTTCCAGAAAGGCGACGACGTGATTATCCAGACGGCCCGCCTCCTGATCGCGACGAGCTACGCGGTCTCGCGCGACGGGGAGTGCTTCGTGGGTCATGTCGGCGGAGACGATTTCATCGTCGTGACGCCCCCGGAGCTGGAGGATGTCTTCGCCCGTCAGTTCCTGGACGATTTCGACCGTGTGATGCCGACCTACTACAGCAAAGAGGACCGCGAGGCAGGCCGGATCCGGGTTGAGAACCGGCGGGGGGAAAAGGAGGATTTCCCCCTGATGTCGTGTTCGGTCGCGGCCTGCACGAACCTCTACAAGAATTACACGAACCTCCGCGAGATCGCCCAGGACGCGGTGGAGGTGAAAAGCTTCCTGAAATCCCAGCCCGGGAGCCATTACCTGCGGGACCGACGGTCCATGCCGATCAGGAAGGTCGACGAGGCGGTACACATCCTCGAGCCCGAGATCAAATTGTCCTCGAGACACCACAAGAAGATCAAGACCGACCCGCTCGGACAGCTGTTGCTTGACGTGGGGCTTATCAACGAGGAACAGCTTGCCGGGGCCCTGAAGAAGCACTTCGAGACGGGACAGCGGCTCGGGCAGACCCTGATCAATATGAATCTCATTTCGACCCGGGATATCGGCCGGATGCTCGAAAAAAAGCTCAAGATACCTTATTTCTGCCTCGCGGACTGGCAGCCGGACGCGAGGTTGCTTGCTCTTTTCACGCCCGACCTGATTATGCGGCACCGGATCCTCCCGGTTGCCGTATCGGAAGAATCCATGGATCTCGCCATGTGCGATCCTTTCGATATTCGGACCCTCGACATGATCGAGCGGGTGACGGGTCTCAAGCCCGTCCCGCACCTCGCGCTCGATGATGAGTTCGAACAGTTCCTCGAGACCCATTTCAAATCTTCAGAAAAAGCAACGTCCTGAAAGAAACCGGGAATCAAAACCCGCGACCGATCCAACCTCGCAGGTTGGAAGTGGTGTGTTTGTTCCGGTCCGCGGCAAGAACCTGTTCAAGGAATTCAAGCTGTAGACCGTTAAGAGAAGACAAGGCAGGTTAGCCCTTTAATAATTTTTCGTGAAGCCCCTCAGATGGGTGGGAGTATGATGCTCCCGTTTTGGCGGAACCGATCCAACCTGCGAGGTTGGATCGGTTCCGGATCGGTTCAAATGTCATTATTCATGAATCAACGGAGGTGTTTGAGATGAAAAAATCTGTGGCTCTGCTTGCGATCTTCGCGCTTGTGCTCTCACCCGTGACGCCTGCGGCGAGGGCGGCGACATATACGGTTACGACCAATGCCGACAG
>Ga0116159_1000036_pt1 | contig 130774 bp, 109 predicted proteins | sample AD_JPNAS1_MetaG_FD_89878 | JGI IMG/M metagenome (GOLD analysis project Ga0116159, IMG submission 89878) | Active sludge microbial communities of municipal wastewater-treating anaerobic digesters from Japan - AD_JPNAS1_MetaG | ecosystem: Engineered > Bioreactor > Anaerobic > Digestate | place...
GTGGCGTGGTAAAAATATCCTTCCTCTTTTTCTTCCGCCAGGTTCAACAGCCGCCGAAAGGGTATTTTAAGGCTGAGCGCTATTTTTTCGATCTTGTCCCAATAAATGACTTGATCTTTTCGGGTTGTATGTTCGAGGTATTTCAGGGCTTTTTCATCGAGGCCCGTCAGACGGGCGAGGTCTGAAAACGGCATCGGATGTTTATCGGATTTTGAATAGAGGCGGCGTATTTGCCGGACGGCACGCCCGATCGAAAAAGGCGTCCGTGTTTTGGAAGGTTCGATGCCCCGGATACATTCTTCCGGCATGAGCGAAAAAGCGAGGCAGAATTGAAGGGGATTGTCTGTGTCCTGGTTGATGAAATCATGCGGCCGATCACCCTGGAAACTGAATCCCTGGTTGCCAAGCAGGTCGTATTTCCCTGTCTTCCCGTAAACGATCCGGAGAGAGCCTCGTTGAACAAATCCTGCCACCTGGTTGGGAGGGGCAAGCTTCCAGTTTTTTAGTGATTTGCCGGCCTCGATCCGGATGAGAAGAAAAATAAAATGAGATGGAGCCGGCAGCGGAGGAGTGATTATGGTGATGTGGGCGCCGTCGATTCTCAATGCTCTTTGTTTGTACCAGACATCTTCGCGGTACTTACGCCTTCGTTTGCCTGATCTTTGGGGCGATTCCGAAAGTTTGGTCACGAAAAAATTTCCCGGGAACCACTCCCTGGATTCCAGAATGATGTCCTGAAGGGGAGTGGCGAGGGCCCGGGAGAGGGCCTCAAGATTTTGGGTTGTCGTGAACCGGGCGTAGCCATTTTCCAGAGTTTTCAATGCCGCGGGTTTTATCCCCGCCTTTTGGGCCAGTTCAGATTGGGTCATTCCCATTCGAAGGCGTATCTGCTTGATAGCAAGCCCCAGGTCCAGGTTGGGTTCGCCGGGGAACTCCGGGATAATGTTCCTGAATTTGGAAATCAATAGTTCGTACATAAAATAATTCCCCCTCGCCTGTCGGCCTCCCGCTCCTGCTAACCCCAGAGTATACACGCAGTTAAAGTAGATTTCAAACATTCTCTTTTAATGGAATAAAAAAACATATCCTTACAAACTTGATTTTTATTTAACCACTGTATAAATTTAGACTTAAAGAAATGGAGATGATTAATTTGACAAATAAAAAATTAAATATGCTTGAAAAAATAGAAAAAAACGCAATAAAAAAATCTATAACCAAGGTCCACCCCGTCTTCAGGGGTAAAAGGGAAGACCTGGTCTCTGAAAGAACCAGAGAGAATCTCGCTCTCGTCAGGCTCTTCAAGGCATTTTTTAACAACAAGATGACGATACTGATTTTTTTGTGTCATTCTGATTTTTACACGCCTGCTGCGGCTGGCCTGAGCAGTGTCGGTCATTTCCCGGACGATCTCTACCGGCATATGCTTGATGACAATGCGCAAAGGCAGTACCGGCGGAAATTTATATGGCTCAAAGGTTTTCTCCGCAAATTGCCGTCTGTCCGGCCGTCTCAGCGAACCACCGCCCTTCGAATGATTTCCTCGCTTTACGATTGCTTCGGGATTGATTTTCCGCTCGAGCGGGAAGGGGTTGAGCAATGAAATATAACGGAGAGTCGCTCGGGAGGTTTTGCCGGCGGCACAGGATTTTTTATTGGTCGTTTTCATCCTGTCAAAAACGGGTTCGCGCGATCGGGTCGGAACCCGGGGAGAATCTTCATGCCTGTTGAGACCGGAGCGCAAAAACCGGAATCGGGAGTGGATCAGACGATGCCGGACATGCGGCACAACCTGGTGAGTATTTTATACACCGTAAAAGGCCATATCGAAACCCATCTTTGCCAGTTCAGGGAAGGATTCTTTCGTAGTGACGATGAGGCTCTGCGACATGCCCGGGAAATGATGAAACGCATTTATGCCCAGACCGATAGGGCGCTTTTGATTACGAAAAGAATCGGCCTGGCCATGAAAGCGCTTCCCAAAACGTCCGGCGATATCAAACCAGCTTCAGTCGGGGATGTTTGGGGGGAGATCACCGCAATGTTGCGAAGGCAGCGATCAGAATCCGGATGCGTTGAAATTATCAGTCATATTGCCGGTGAATTCCCTGAGGTGCTTTGTGACAGGAGCGACCTTGTGGAGATTTTGTATTATCTCGCGGATAACGCGATGCAAGCCATGGCGGATGAGAGAAATCCGGCGCTCCCGGGACGAAAAGAAAAAGGGAAGTTGATTATCCGGGCAAGTTTGGGTTTCAGGGGCAAGGAAGCACCGACGGCGACGATTACAATCGCCGATACGGGGCCCGGGATTCCGGAAGAGATGCTGACCCGTATTTTCGAGCCTTTTGTAACGACACGGGAACAATCGGGCGGGAATGGTCTTGGTCTTTGCATGGTTCATGCGCTTGTCCGGAGGAATGGCGGGAGTATCGCTGTTTCAAGTTTTAAAGGATGCGGCACGACTTTTGTACTGACATTTCCGGTGGCTCACGAATGACCCTCGGAGCGGTTTTTAATGGTCATTCCTTCTAAGGTTGTTTCGTCTTTCTTCGCGGGACAGTGACCGGTCTACCGGCGATCCCGTCGGTCTCTTTCCGGGGAACCGGTAGTGGATTGTGTCTTTTTGGGGGTCCACCGGACTGGGTTCCTCAAGACGCCGCTTCAATAAGCGGGATGACGCTGTTAGAATAGCGCTATCCAAACGGAGGTTTCATGAGGCGTTTCCTGATCGTCGCGATCCTTATCCTTGCGGTCCTTGCGTCCGCGTTCGTCCTGCTCTGGAGGAGTCTTCCGGACCTTGCGGAGAAATGGATCGCGGAGAACCATTACGGCGTTCTTGAAGGTCCCGTTGAATTGGGAGCGATCCGGCCGGAGCCGGGAGCGAAAGTCCGGATCGAAGGGATCAGGGGCGCGCTCAGGACCCGGCAGGGGGCTGTACCGTTCACGATGGATTCCGTCGTTTCGGTAGACCCCGTGACCTTTTTCCTTCAGGGGAAGCCCGTCCGTTTCTCGTTCGGGGGACTGAAACCGGAAGGGTCGGTGTCGTCCGGCGTCTGCGGTGAATTCCTTCTGCGGTTCGCGACACGGTTCCGGTTCGAACTGACCGCCCGCATGGACGGCCTCTCGATCGAGGACCTGCGCTGGCTGGACCCGGCGAGCCTCGAGGGTGCTTCGGGGGCCGTGCGCGGGACGATTCGTTACGCGCAGGAGGGGGACGATCCTCCCGTTTTTGAAATGCGGCTTGACGCGCCCGAACCGGGAGGTCTTCTCCAGGCGAAATTCTTCGACCTTTTCCTTCCGTATCTTCCGGCCTCGGCCCAGAAAAAAATCGTCCAGAAGCTTGCGGGCAAAGGCGAACGGCTTGTCCAGTTCCGGCAGGCGGACCTTGCCGTCAGTATGCCTTCCGGCGATCGCGTGAAAGTCCTCCTGCATATCCTGATCCTGGATTATAATCTCAACCTGACATTGAACGCGGAGATCCGCACCGATTCGAAGAACGCATTTTTCAAGATTGCCCAATACCTGGGCATGGTCGAGGTAAAATTATGATGAAAAGAATACGGAAATTTTCGGGAATTTTGATGAGCGCGCTCCTGATCGCGGGCTGCACGGTCAAGGCCGTGGGGGATCCCGATCGCCCGATCACGATCAACGCGAACGTGGTCATCGATATCCGCGGCATGAAAGAAACCGCGACAGGCATTGAAGACATGGTTGCCCAGGGAGGGACAAGAAAATGAAACGCTTTGTCATGTTCATGACCGCATTATTCACGTTTTTGACGCTCGCGTACCCGGCCGCTTTTGCGGGGAAGTACGATCTCAAGAGTATCACCCCCGAGGTCAATCGCGCCCTCAAGGGACGTCAGGCGCGTTACGCACAGCTCCAGGATATGAAACGTTCGGGGCTCGTCGGTGAGAACAACAAGGGATTCACGGCGAGTCTGAAGGGCGATCCGGCCGCGGAAACGATCGTGGCTGCCGAGAACAGGGACCGTCGCGTCATCTACCAGGCGCTTGTCGATCAGAACTCGCTCGGTCCATCAGGGATGATGGATGTTCAGCGGGTGTTCGCGGAAGTCCAGCGAGAAAAGGCCGCTCCGGGTGAAAAAATCCAGGGACCATCCGGGAGCTGGGAAACGAAATAAACCGCCCGCTCAGGGTCTGAAGATGGAAACGCCCGCTGGCGGCATGGGAAGCGGTTCGGGTTGTTCCGGCGGTGCGCCGGTCAACACCTGAAAGGCGGGTGAGTCGTTATGGTGAGTCCGGCTTGCGGAAGACCTCGGAGAATCTCCGGGTGAGGTTTTCCTGGAAAAGACGGTCGAGATGTGCGTTGTCGTTCGGGGAGAACCCCATTACGTTTTTCCAGACGGTCGGGCTTTCCATGCAGAAATAGATGAAGACATTCTTCCACCGTTCACGGAGCATCCCGTATATTTTCCGGTAAAGTTGCGTTCGGCCGGGACGAAAATAGCGCATTTTTCCGTCGAGTCCCTTCACAAACTCTTCCGCCGCGATCTTTGACGCCGGGAACCGTTCGTCGAGTGTTCGTTTGAGTCCGGGGGGATAACGGAAGCTGCCCAGGCTGATCCACATGACGTCCTCTTCCGGGACCGTGCCCGTCAGGCGGCCGATAAGTTCCGCGTATTTTTTCTCCCACCCCGGAAAGATCAGGAGAGGATCGAAGTGAAAACCAAGGCGGTATCCTTTTTTAAGGACGGTTTTCGCGGCGGCCAGGCGAGCGGCGAGAGGGGCCGCTTTGTGTTCCTCGCTTTTTACGATCTCTTCCGGATTGAGCGACCAGGAAACCAGGATGTTCCGTTTCGGAATGCGGGGGAGATGGCGCACGAGGCCGGTTTTGGTCTTGATTTCGAGAACCATGTTTCGTTTCAGGGCATGCCGGATCAGGGTTTCATTCACGCCGGTCAGCGGATCCAGCGCGAGGCTGTCCGTGAGCTCGCCGGTGCCCATCCTGAAAAGCCGTTCCGGTTCGGAAGCGATCAGGGCGTCAATCTCTTTCAGGGCATCCTGGATGTTTACATAGACTGTCAGCAGCGGAAAATTCAGGAAGTTCTGGAGGATGCAATAAGAACAGTCGAGCGGGCAGTTGGTCTGCGTGTTAATCGTCCGGTAACGGCAGCAAAGATAGTCCTCGCCGGTGGCGGGACAAGGCTTCAGGAGCGGTCCCCGGAATTCCGTGATCCAGAGAGTACGCTTGCCGCGATTTAATGGGACGGTTTCTGCTTTTTTCAGAAAGGTTTTCCGGTCCTTGATGATCGTGACGGGAACCCCGCGCAGTTTTTTCAGGATTCGAGAGGTGATTGATCTTCGCCGGACCGCGGGATCGATATAGATGACGTCAATAGAGGGTTTCATCGCGGCGCATTTTAGCCCGCCGGCCGTCACGAAGACAAGGGAAGCTTTGAGCATGTGTCCGGGGGAGGACCCGGGAATATAAAAAACGCCTGGCAAAACGGCCCGGCAAGTTTAGAATAAAAAGCAAACAAAGAGGTGCTCTCATGCATATCAAATTCTCGCTGGCGTGGGCCAGGCCCGGTCAAATGGTCAGTAAAGCCTTCAAAAGCTCGGGCGCCTACCTGTTGATGCACGATTACATCAGTCGCATCAGCCGTTTCTTCCCGTGTGAGGCCTCCGAATACTCCCCGAAGATGAAGGCGGCGGTGTGGGTGTGCGAGCGTGACAAAAAGAGCAAAACGCTGTCTTCGGAGGACCTTGCGAAGGAGCTTGGGAAGGTCATGAACTCCGGAGCGCAGGAATTGCAGGTGGTGATCGGCGGTGCGGACGGGTTTACGGCCGAACGGCTTGAAGCGATGAAGCCCGTCTTGAGGTGGAGTTTTGGCCCCCTCACGCTTCCGCACGAACTCGCGGCCGTTGTGGCTGCCGAGCAGGTCTACCGGGCCCTTACGATCCTTCGCAACCATCCCTATCATTCAGGGCACTAGGGCACGCGCCACAAAGACAGAAGGTCGCAAAGAGGGGGATATCGTGTGTCCCGTGGCAGAGCCCGTGGGCTCAGGTGGTGATCCATCCCTCGAACAATTCCTCCGGGGTGAAACGCCGGATGTCGAGGATGGCCCGGAAAATGGGAAGGTATTCGCGGAGTTCGTGGCTTGTTTCGTCGATCTCGGCCAGTTCGATCTGACGTTCCTGCCGGTAACTTTCCAGAAAAAGATGACGGACCGTTTTGAGGATCGCTTCCGGCAGGCGCGCGGCAAGATAACACAGGAAAAAGCCGACGTCCCACGAGCGCTTGTCCTGCTGGCTGCAGAATTCGAGGTCCGTGAAATAGACCTTCTGTTCCGCGGGGACCCAAATGCAGTTGACCGGCTGGGTATCGATCAGCGAGAATCCCGCTTTGTGAACCTTGGCGAGACAGATCGCGCACTGGCGGATCGCGGCCTCGTCATTCGGTTCGAGAGCCTCGCATTCGTCGATGGCTTCCAGGATCGAGTCCACCGTGATGCCTTCCAGGAATTCCGTGACCATGACCTTTTCGACGGTGTCGTAGGCAACGAGCTTCGGCACGGGGATGCCAAGGGCCTCGAGCTGAACGCGGCTGATCATGTCGATCGTGAAACGCTCATGGGTTTTGCCGCCGTAGATGGCGGGGAAGGGACTCGCGATAGAAAGATGCTTTGCCCAAAAACTGCCCGCCTCAACAAACACCTTTGCGAAGTAGTGGACCGTTTCACCGTTAGTTTTACGACAGGTCCAGCGGGCATTTGCGTTGCTGACGCCGCCCGAAAGCATTGTGATCGTGAGGGAGTCGATATCGACATCCTCGAAGGCGAGCGCGTTCCGGCGCATGAATGCCCGGCAGGTGTCCGCTTTTTTCCAGCGCTGAAGCGTGATGAGGCTTGAGATCAGGGATCCCGCCATCCAGGGGAAAAAGATGAGGATGGATCCAAGGACCCGGAAAGCGACCTTGGGATGCACCTTGAAGACGTTCGCCATGAAACGCTTTTTGAACGCGATGAACCGCTCCCGAAACTTTTCCCGCTGGCTCACGAAACCTCCTTTTGATCGAATGAAGAGTACCGTTCCCATGATAGCGTTAAGTGGCGGAAATAAAAAGGAGCCTTTTTGATGGAAAAGTTGATGGGGATGTTATAGAAGCCGACGGGCCCTGCCTCTGCTTGATAAAGGAGGGGCTTTCTGATAGAATTCCGCGGCTTTGATCCTTCCTTTTCAGAGAATTATTTCGAGAGTGAAAATCCGGTATAAAAGATGCCTAAGCCATTGAGTTTTCAGGAGTTAATACAAACACTAAACCAATATTGGGCGCGCCAGGGCTGTCTCGTGATGCAGCCTTATGATCTTGAGGTCGGCGCCGGCACATTTTCGCCCCATACCTTTCTTCGCGCGCTCGGCCCTGAACCATGGGAAGCCGCTTATGTTGAACCTTCCCGCCGGCCGACGGATGGCCGTTATGGTGAAAATCCTCACCGCACCCAGCACTACTTTCAATATCAGGTGATCCTGAAACCCTCCCCGGCGAACGTCCAGGATCTCTATCTCGGCAGCCTGCGCGCGGTTGATATCGACCCGCTCTCCCATGATATCCGGTTTGTGGAGGACGACTGGGAATCGCCGACGCTCGGTGCCTGGGGACTCGGATGGGAAGTGTGGCTCGATAGTCTCGAGATCACGCAGTTCACTTATTTCCAGCAATGCGGTTCGATCGACCTCGACGTTATTTCCTGCGAAATCACGTATGGTCTCGAACGCATCGCGATGTTCCTTCAGAAGAGGGACTCCCTGTTCGATATCCGGTGGAACGACCACGTGACCTACGGCGATGTCTACCTCCAGAACGAGAAGGAGTTCTCGAAATTCAACTTCGAGGGCTCGGACCCCGCCGTCTACCTCCGCCATTTTGAGGATTATGAAAAACAGGCCGAGCGCCTCATCGAACAGGGGATGGTGCTGCCGGCCTACGACTGCTGTCTCAAGACCTCGCATGCCTTCAATCTGCTGGATGCGCGCGGCGCCGTGAGCGTGAACGAACGACCCCGATATATCGCCCGTGTCCGTGCCCTGGCCCGCAAATGCGCCGAAGGATATCTCAAGAGCCGCGAGGCCCTGGGATTTCCGATGCTCAAAAAAACCCCCTCCGCCGGGAAGGCAGGGAAGTGATCCATGCCGAACATCCTTGTTGAGATCGGAACCGAAGAGCTCCCCGTCGCGGCGCTCGATGTCGTTTACGATGAGCTTGCGGCCAGACTCCGTCAGAAGCTCGCAGAGGAGCGCATCGCTTTCGGCGAAGTGACCGTGGAAGCGACGCCGCGCCGCATCGCGGTCTTTATCCGGGACATCGCGGTCACCCAACAGGATCGAGTGCTTGAGATCTCCGGTCCCTCTTACGAAAAATGTTATGACGCCCGGGGCCACGGGACGCAGGTCCTTCAGGGGTTTCTCAAGAGCAAACAGGCCGCTGAAAAGGATATCGAGATCCGGGAACTTCCGAAAGGCAAGTTCATCTTTCTCAAAAAACACGAGAAGGGAAAAACGGTTGTTTCGATCTTTCCCGAAATCCTGAAGAGCGTTATCGCTTCACTTGGATTCCCGAAATTCATGCGTTGGGACGGGTCCGGTTTTCGTTTTCCGCGGCCGATCCGCTGGCTCGTTGTCCTGGCCGATTCCCGGAAAATCCCGATGCAGATCGCGGATGTGAAGTCCGGTAATATGAGCTTTGGCCACCGGTTCCTCGCCCCGCAGTCTTTTACGATTCCCAAGGCCGACTGGAAGGCCTACGTGGGGCTTCTCAAGCGCAAACACGTGCAACTGGACCTCCGCGAACGCGAGGAAATCATCCGCCGCGCCCTGAAAGACCGTTTCAGTCAAAGGGAGATCGACGAGGAGCTGGTCCATATCAACGCGCATCTGACGGAAGAGCCGTTCCTGCTGCAGGGGACTTTTCCCGGGGAGTATCTTGATCTGCCGGCCGAAGTACTCGCGAGCTGCATGAAGAAGAACCAGAAGATCTTTGCCTGCTATGACGCGAAGGGTCGTCCTGTGAACAGGTTCGTTGCCGTTATGAACGGGAAGCGGTCGGGCCTTCCCGGAATCGGCACCGATTACGAGAACGTACTCGAGTCGCGTCTGAAGGATGCCCGTTATTTCCATGATGCGGATACGAAAGAAAAACTGGAGGCGAAAAAAGGTCTTTTGCACCAGCTGGTCTATCTCGGGAAGCTTGGATCCATGCTGGATAAAACGGAAAGGCTCGAGAAACTGGCGCCGGTCCTCGCGGAAGCGGCCGGAAAGAAAGAACTGGCCGTCGATTTGGTCAGGACCGCCTGTCTTGCCAAGATCGATCTGATGACCCACCTCGTTTACGAGATGCCGGACCTTCAGGGGATCGTCGGCAGGGAATACGCGGTCAAATCGGGGGAAAAGGAATCCGTGGCCGAGGCGATCGGCACGCAATACCTGCCGAAGAACCTTGCCGAGGACTACCGGTCCGTTTCGCGATCCATGACGCTTCTGGGAGCTCTCTTCGGAATCCTCGACCGTGTTGACCTTTTGACGGGAGCGTTCGGGATCGGCATCGAACCCACCGGCAGCCAGGACCCCTTCGCGCTCCGCCGCGCGGGAGGAACCGTCGTGAAGCTGATCCGCGCTTTCAACCTCCATTTTTCGATCGAAAAACTGATCACCGCGAACATCCATCTTTACGGGGAACGCCTGAACAAGAAGGACCATCTCCGGGAGCGGCTCCTCAAATTCCTCCAGGAACGGACAGTCTTTGAGGCGGGCGTCAAACCGGGCACGCGGCCGTTCGAAGTGCTTCAGGCGGTGATGCGGACATCCTTTGACGACATCGCGGAGGTTTTCAGAAAATATGAAGCCCTGGCCGGGATGGACGAAGGGGTGTTGGTCAATGCCGCCAAAATCATCCAGCGGACCGCCAATATGCTGAAAGGTTACGGCAAAACGCCGGGTGAACCGAACCCGGAGGCGTTCACGGAAGAGCAGGAGAAACGCCTTTTTGAGGTCGTTCGCACGAAATCCCGGGAAGTCGCCACCTTGATTGAGCGCGGAGAATACGAAAAGGGGACGCGGTTCTTTGCGCAGACCTTTGCCGAGCCGCTCCATGATTTTTTCGACCATGTCCTGGTGAATGCCGAAGATGCCGCCGTCCGGGAGAACCGCATGGCGCTGGTGCAGGCCGTTAACCGTCTCTACGCGGAGAGGCTTGCCGACCTTTCTTTGCTATCCAGACTTGACGAAGAGTGATATAATCCCGAATCTTCTTTGCCCGATGCCGCATCACCGATGTTCGCGGGCATGCAGTGTCGTCCCGTCCCTCCGGTGGATTCATAGGGCCGGTTCGGGCTATCCGAAACCCCTCACGGTCCTGACCGTAGGGAAAAGTTTTGCCGCATTAAATGACCAACAGGTCTGTCGCCCCGTTCTCTGGAGGGCGCGGGCGTCAGACTATAAAAAGGAGTGACGAAACACATGAGTACCGCAGCACGCAAGAAATCCCGTAAGTCCGGTTCAAAATCCAGGTCTTCCAAATATGTTTACTTCTTCGGGTCCGGCAAAGCCGAGGGTGATGCCAAGATGAAGAGCCTTCTCGGCGGCAAAGGCGCGAACCTCGCCGAGATGACGAACCTCGGCATTCCCGTTCCCGCCGGTTTCACGATCACGACCGAGACCTGCGACCTCTTCTACAGGAACGGCAAGAAATGGCCGGTGGGCCTTGAGCAGCAGGTCCGCGAGAACATCGCGAAACTCGAAAAATCGATGGGGCTGAAGTTTGGTGACCGCAATAACCCGCTGCTCGTTTCCGTGCGTTCCGGTGCAGCGGTTTCGATGCCGGGCATGATGGACACGGTGCTCAATCTCGGTCTCAACTCTGATGTGGTCCAGGGACTTATCGTCAAGACCGAGAACGAACGTTTCGCGTGGGATTCCTATCGCCGTTTCATCCAGATGTTCGGCGACGTTGTCATGGAAGTCCCGCACGATGATTTCGAGCATGTCCTCGAAAAGAAGAAACAGCAGGTCGGCGCGAAGTCCGATACGGACCTGAACGCGAACGACCTGAAAGATGTTGTGCGTCAGTACAAGAAGGTCTATCAGGATTATACAAAGGAAGAGTTTCCGCAGGACCCCTTCGAACAGCTCGTGAAGGCGGTCAATGCGGTATTCAATTCCTGGAACTGCCCGCGCGCTCTCAAGTACCGCCAGATCAACGAGATTCGCGGCCTTCTCGGAACGGCCGTGAACGTCCAGGCCATGGTGTTCGGCAATATGGGCGAAACCTCCGGAACGGGCGTTTGCTTCACCCGCAACCCCTCGACCGGCGAGAACAAGTTCTACGGCGAGTATCTCATAAACGCGCAGGGTGAAGACGTCGTGGCCGGTATCCGCACGCCGGAACCGATCGCGGTGCTCGCGCAAAAATGGCCGGTGGTCTATAAACAACTCGACACGCTCCGGTTGCGTCTTGAAAAGCATTATCGGGACATGCAGGACATTGAGTTTACTATCCAGGAAGGGAAGCTCTACATTCTCCAGACCCGTAGCGGAAAACGTACGGCGGCCGCTGCGGTCCGCACGGCGGTTGAGATGGTGAAGGAGAAGATGATTACGCAAAAAGAGGCGCTCCTGCGTCTCGAGCCGAAGCAGCTGGACCAGCTTCTGCATCCCACCTTCGATCCGAAGCAGCAGAAAACAAAGGAACCCATCGCGACGGGGCTCCCGGCCTCCCCCGGCGCCGCGACCGGTAAGGTCGTTTTCAGCGCTGAAGAAGCCGAAGCATGTGCGGAGAAGGGCGAAACGGTCATCCTCGTCCGTATCGAGACCTCTCCGGAAGATATCGGCGGCATGAACGTCGCGAAGGGAATCCTGACCTCCCGCGGCGGTATGACCTCGCACGCGGCCGTGGTCGCGCGCGGCATGGGGAAATGCTGCGTCGCCGGTGTTAGCGGGATCAACATTGATTACAAGGCGAAACAGTTTACGGCCGGGAAAGTGACCGTAAGGGAGGGAGATTTTATTTCTCTCGACGGCAGCCTTGGTTATGTCTATGAAGGCAAGCTCAACACGATGGAACCGACGCTTTCGGGCGATTTTGGCACGCTGATGAAGTGGGCCGATGCCGCTCGCCGGCTTAAGGTCCGCACGAACAGTGATACGCCCCTTGATGCGACGGTCGCCCGCAGGTTTGGCGCCGAAGGTATCGGGCTTTGCCGCACGGAACACATGTTCTTCGAGGGTGACCGGATCATCGCGGTCCGTGAGATGATCCTGGCCGATGACACCGCCGGTCGCGAAAAGGCCCTCGCAAAGCTCCTGCCGATGCAGCGCGCGGACTTTGAAGGGATATTCGAGGCGATGAAAGGACTCCCTGTGACGATCCGCCTTCTGGATCCGCCGCTTCACGAGTTCCTCCCGCAGGAAGACGCGAACCAGAGGGAAATGGCGCAGATCATGAACGTGCCGGTCGAAGTGATCAAGCGGAAAGTGAGTGCGCTTCACGAGTTCAACCCGATGCTTGGTCATCGAGGCTGCCGTCTTGGGATCACATATCCCGAGATCTATGCCATGCAGGTCCGCGCGATCATTGAAGCGGCTTGCAATCTCAAGAAGAAGGGCGTCAAGGTTGTTCCGGAGATCATGATCCCCCTGATCGGGACCAGGAAAGAGCTCGATATTCTGAAACAGCTTTCGATCGACACGATCAACAAGGTGTTTGGGGAAAAGAAGACCAAGGTCGAGTACATGATCGGGACGATGATCGAAGTGCCGCGCGCGGCGCTCACGGCGGACCGTGTCGCCGAGACCGCGGAGTTCTTCTCGTTCGGGACGAACGATCTTACGCAGATGACCCTCGGGTTCTCGCGTGATGATTCCGGCAACTTCATGGGCGCCTACCTTGAGCAGGGAATCTTCGAAAAGGACGTGTTCCAGTCCATTGACGAAGAGGGCGTTGGTTCCCTGGTTAAACTTGCGGTCGAGAAAGGCCGTAAAACGAAGAAAGATCTGAAAATCGGCATCTGCGGCGAACATGGCGGTGATCCGGATTCGGTGGGTTTCTGTCACCGGGTCGGGATGAATTACGTCAGTTGTTCCCCGTACCGTGTTCCGATCGCCCGGCTTGCGGCAGCGCAGGCGGCGCTCAAGGAGAAGAAATAACTGAGGGAGATCCCTCGATAAGCTCGGGATTAAATAACCCCGGCCTTACAGCCGGGGTTATTTGACTGCTCTCATGGCGGGAAAAAAGAAAAAAAAGAAATCAGGTTCGATCCGTCGGGTCCAGAAGAAACAGACCCGGAAGAAGGCAAGCCGGAAGCGCAGAAAGCGTTCCCGGCTTGTTTCCCGTCGTTTTAAAAAGCCGGGGGCCCCCGCGATCTCCGGCAAGATCGAAGCCTTGCTGCAGCAAGAAATAGCCTTCCAGAAGGAAGCCCACGATATCATCCGCAAGGAAACCTCTGCCCAAGGGGTCTCGGAACGTCGGCAGCGGTCCCGTTCCCATGAGGAGGACGAAGAGTCCGACTCGGAAGACGCGATGGACCAGACGCTTGACCGCACTCCGATGAAGATTTATCTCGACCAGATCGAGCATATTCCGCTTCTGACCCCGGAAGAAGAAATCTCGCTGGCCCGGAAGATCCAGACGGGAGGTCCTGCGGGGGAGGATTCCCGGCAGAAGATGATCCGTTCGAACCTGCGTCTTGTGATCGCGATCGCCAAACGCTACACGCATATGGGACTCCCGTTCTCCGATCTTGTGGAGGAAGGCAATATCGGCCTCATGCGCGCGGTGGAGAAGTTCGATCCGGGAAAAGGCTACCGTTTCTCGACGTATGCGTCCTGGTGGATCAAACAGGGGATGATGCGCTCGCTCTCGAACCATGGCAAGACGATCCGCATTCCGGTCTACATGTATGACATTATTTCCAAGTGGAGGCGGGTCCGTGATGCCCTGACGCAGCGGCTCAACCGCACTCCGACTCGCAGGGAGATCGCCAAGATTCTCGAGATACCGATCTCGAAGGTCCGCGAGATCGAAAATATCGTCAACAAGCCGAGTTCGCTCAATACGCCCCTCAGTCTGGACGGCGCGGCTGAATTGATCGATCTGATTGAAGATGACGTCGCGAGAAAGCCTGATGCCCAGGTCGGCGAGGTCCTGAAAAGCGAACGGGTCCAGAAACTTCTCGACCGTCTCGATGACCGGGAGCGGCAGATCCTGATTCTCCGCTTCGGGTTCGGGGAACATGACCCGCATACCCTGGAAGAGGTGGCCAAGAATTTCGGAGTGACCCGCGAACGCATCCGCCAGCTCGAAGGTGTGGCGCTAAAGAAGATTCGTGCTCAACTCATCCTTGAAGGTGATCATTTCGACAATTATCTTTCACACGACTGATCCGTTCCCCGATCAGTCAATCCCCAGGAGGAATTGCATGAGTATCGCTTCACTCAAAGCCAGGGTCCGCGACATCCCGGATTTTCCGAAGAAGGGCATCCTCTTTCGGGATATCACCCCGTTGCTCAAGGAGCCGGCCTCTTTCAGGGAGATTGTGGCGCGCCTGACCGCGGCGGTCCGGAAGTCCGGGGCGAAGGTTGTGGTCGGGATCGAGTCGCGCGGGTTCATTTTTGGCGCGCCGGTTGCCGCCAAACTCGGCATCGGATTTGTTCCAATCAGGAAAAAGGGGAAGCTTCCCTGGCGAACCAGACAGGTCGCCTGCACACTCGAGTATGGACAGGAAATCCTCGAGATCCACGCGGATGCAGTCAAGCGCGGTCAGAAAGTCGTCGTGATCGATGACCTCCTCGCGACTGGCGGAACGGCACAGGCCGCGGCGAAACTCGTCGAGAAGCTCGGCGGCAAGGTCGCGCTGCTCGCGTTCGTGATTGAACTTGAATTCCTCAAAGGGCGCGAAAAACTCGGCCGTTACGATGCGCTTTCTCTGTTGAAGTATTAACGCCAAACGATAATATATCCCCGTTTCAGCGGCGTTTAATAACCGGCGGTCACGCCCCCATAGCTCAATTGGATAGAGCATCTCCTTCCTAAGGAGAGGGTTGCATGTTCGATTCATGCTGGGGGCATTCTTTTATCCTATGAAACAAACACCGAATACTCAAAATTTCAGATCGATCTTCCCGGCACTGCTGGTGGCGTGTCTGTTTTTTCATGCCCCCGCGTCCGGCGCGCGGAGCACTGAAAAGGCTGCGGACAAGAAGCCGGACCCGCAGACCGTCGCCGAATTCGAGGCGATGAAGGATGAATGGGAAAAAGTGCGCGATCAGCAGGTCGCGATGATCCAGCAAAAGGAAGAAGACCTGGAACGGCTGAAGGAAGAACTTTTCGTCATGGTCCGGCGTGAGAACATCACCGAGACCCCGGACGTGACGACGCTTCCTTCCAAAGAACCCGCGGAGGTCTCTTCCGGCGCAGTTTCGGCGACGGCCGTGACGGCCGCCTCGGCCGATCCTGCCGTGACCGAATCTTTCAGGAAAAAGATTGCTGAGCTTAAAGAAGCAAACCGCCTGCTCTCCTCCGAGAACGCGGAGCTTCGGTCCAGGAACCGTGAGCTGGATGCCGTTTGCGGTTCCAGGCCCTCGAAGAAGGAACGTAAAAAACTGGAAGCAAAACAGGCTCAGCTTGCCGTGCAGTCGGAATCGTTCAAAAAAGGCCAACAGGAATATTTCAAAAAGAAATCTGGCGGGATTTCCGGCGATGCGTCCCATGATGTTTCGAATGTTCCGGGTGTCGTGCCGGTCGAAGAATAGGACATGGGGAGTTTGCCGGAAAAGGCCGCTCTGCGGGAACAACTGCTTGCCAGTCGCGCGGCCATCCCGTCCCCGAAGCGTCGCCTGAAGAGCGCGAAGATCTTCGCGAAGCTTTTCAAGACGACGGCTTATCGAAAGGCCCGCAGAGTCGCTTTCTACCACGGAACCGCGGATGAGGTCCGGACGCGGCCATTCCTTGAAAAGATCATTAAGGAGAAGGAATTGTATTTGCCGAGGGTCGGAAGGACCCGGCGGTCACTTTCCCTGTGCCGTATCCGTGATCTGAAACGCGACCTCCGAAAAGGGACGTACGCGATCATGGAGCCCCGGATGCACTGCGCGGTCCTGTCGGCATCCCGGATGGACCTTATCGTTGTGCCTGGTGTTGGCTTCGACCGGCGCGGCGGACGGCTCGGCCGCGGAGCGGGTTACTATGACCGCCTCCTCAAAAAAATGCCGGGCGTTCACAAGATCGGGATCTGCTACCGGGAACAGCTTGTCCAAAACGTACCCGTCGCAAAACACGATATCGCAATGGACCAGGTCATTACGGACTGAGAGCCAGGAAACGATGAAACACGAAGAGTTGATCGGGGAACGAGGGGGCGGCCGGAAGATCTATACGATCACGGAGCTCAATAAAGAGGTCCGTGGAGTGCTCGAAACGCGCTACGCGGGCGTGTGGGTGGAAGGCGAGGTCTCGAATTACAAGCGCCATAGCTCCGGCCATATCTACCTTACCCTGAAAGACGAGCAGTCGCAGATTTCCGCGGTTTTCTTCAGCTTTCACCACCGCGGCCTGAAGTTCGGGCTCGAGGACGGGCTTAAGGTGCTTGCCTACGGCCGCGCGTCGGTTTATGAGGCGCGGGGGCAATACCAGTTCTACATCGAACGCGTCGAAGCGAAAGGGGTCGGAGCGCTTCAGCTCGCATTCCAGCAACTCAAAGAAAAATTATGGAAGGAAGGGCTCTTCAACGAGGAGCGAAAGCGGCCCATTCCGAAGTTCCCGAAAACGGTCGGGGTCATCACGTCACCGACAGGAGCGGCGATCCACGATATCCTGAACGTCATCGGACGCAGGTCCGGCGGGACGAACGTACTGTTGTGTCCGGTCAAGGTGCAGGGGGATGGCGCCGCCGAAGAGGTTGCGGGGGCTATCCGGATGATGAATGATTTCGGAGAAGCGGAAGTGCTGATCGTGGGCCGCGGCGGAGGAAGCCTCGAGGATCTCTGGGCCTTCAACGAGGAGCCGGTCGCGCGGGCCATTTACGGCTCGAAGATTCCCGTGATCTCCGCGGTGGGGCATGAGACGGACTGGACGATCGCGGATTTTGTCGCGGATCTCCGGGCTCCGACGCCGTCGGCCGCGGCCGAGCTGGTAGTCGCGAACCGTCTGGACCTTGAAGAGAGATTGCGGGACCGGACAGAGCGGTTGCGTTGGAGGATGCGGTCACTGGCGGAGCAACATCGTCAGAAGCTTGAGTATTTAGGTTCGAGCGCGGCTTTTAAACAACCTCGCTACCTTCTGGAGCAGTTCGCGGAACGGACGGATGAACTGGGGCGGCGGCTCCAGGGAATTTTCGCGAGCTGGCTCGCGCTCAAAAGGCAGGTTTTTGCGACGCTGACGGGGCGGATGAACGCATTGAACCCTATCGGAATCCTGGAGCGTGGTTATTCGGTTTCGTTCGCGGCTTCGGGCGCGGTCCTGAAAGATGCCGCCCGCGTCAAAACAGGGGAGGAGATCATCACGCGGTTGCATAAAGGCAAACTGGTTTCCAGGGTCATCAAAACGGAAAAGGAATGAATATGGCGGAAAAAAACGAGAAAGTGGATTTCGAAAGGTCAATGCAGTCGCTTGAGAAGATCGTCGAAGCGCTTGAAGGTAGCGAGTTGACACTCGATGAGGCTCTCAAAAAATACGAGGAAGGCGTCGGTCTGGTCCGCATCTGCCAATCCAAGCTCAGCGAGGCTGAGAAAAAGATCGAAGTCCTGACCAAGGCGCTTGACGGGTCCTTCAAGAAGGAACCTTTCGAGGCTGAAGGGGCCGCCGTGAAAGGCCGGAAGAAAAAGCGGGATACGGATGACGGGGACGCTTTCTGATCGCGCGTCAGATCTTGTGAGAGAAAAGCCATGAAATACGAAAGATTCTTCAAAAAACAGCTGCGGGCGATCGAAAAAGAGCTTCGACGCATCATGAAAACACGCCAGGCCAGGCCCCGTTCCATCCACAGGGTTATGCAATACGCTGTTTTTACCGGAGGGAAAAGATTCCGTCCGGTCCTTACCCTGGCGGTTTGCGAAGCCTGCGGCGGTAAAATGCGCGACGCGCTTCCCGCGGCCTGCGCGATCGAGATGATCCACACGTATTCGCTGATCCATGACGATCTTCCGGCGCTCGACAATGACGATCTTCGGCGCGGTCAACCGACCTGTCACAAGAAGTTCGGCGAAGCCGCGGCGATCCTGGCGGGGGACGGCCTTCTGACGCTGGCCTTTGAGGTCCTCTCGGAAGTGAAACCGGCGGAACGGGCCGCGGAGCTTGTAAGGCGGGTGTCGACCGCTTCCGGAACGCATGGTATGATCGGCGGGCAGGTCGAGGACATCGAGACGTCCCGCAAACGTCTGGACCTTTCCACGCATGATTTCATCTGTCATAACAAGACCGGCGCGTTGATCCGCGTCAGTGCGGCCGCGGGGGCGATTGCCGCAGGAGCCAAGGGCGGAAAATCCGCTGCGGTTGCCCGCTACGGCGCCGCTATCGGCCTTGCGTTCCAGGTCGTGGATGATCTCCTGGATCGGGATGGCTATTGCCGGTTCCTGACACGCCAGGAGACGGTCAAAAAGGCGATGAGGTTGATTGCGACCGCCCGGCGGGAAGCCGGCAGGCTCGGCCCGAAGGCGGGGGTCCTGGTTTATCTTGCGGATTTTTTAGAATCACGAATACCTTGTTAACCCGAGCAGCCCACGCGGTTGAAATGGTCAAAGGATGACGACGAACTGGATTCAAAATATCAATAGTCCGGAAGATCTGAAGAAGGTGCCTCTCGAGAAACTTCCCGAGGTGGCGGCGGAGTATCGCGAATTCCTGATTCAGTCGGTGGCGAAAACCGGCGGCCATCTCGGAGCGAGCCTCGGCACGCTTGAACTCACGATCGCGCTTCACTATGTGCTCAATTCCCCCGAAGACAAAATCTGCTGGGATGTCGGCCACCAGGCCTATGTCCATAAAATGATCACAGGACGCCGTGACCGGATGACGACAATGAGACAGCCCGGCGGCCTGAGCGGGTTTCCGGCCCCTTGGGAAAGCAAACACGATCCGTTCATCGTCGGGCACGCGGGGACCGCGATCTCCGAAGCGCTGGGGCTGGCCTGCGCCCGGGACCTCAAAAAGGGCCAGGAAAAGGTTGTCGCGCTCGTGGGAGACGGGGCGATAACGGCGGGCCTTTCGTTCGAGGCCCTCAATCACGCGGGGCATCTCAAGAAGAACATGCTCGTGATCCTGAACGACAACGAAATGTCGATCGCGAAGAACGTCGGCGCGGTCAGCCGTTACCTCAACAAGGTCCTCACGAATCCCATCTATAACCGTGTGCGGAGCGAGCTTGAGAAGCAACTCCAGAAATTTCCGAGGCTTCAGAAACTCGCGAACGCCTCTCTGGAGAGAATGAAGCATCTTTTTGTTCCCGGCATTCTTTTTGAAGAGCTCGGCTACCGCTACTTTGGTCCCGTGGACGGCCATGACGTGATCCGGCTGGTCGGAATCCTGAAAGACGTGTTCGCGCTGGGCACCTGTTCTCTTCTTCATGTGATCACGAAAAAGGGACGGGGATGCGAGTTCGCGGAGCATGATGAGGAGAAAGGTCATGGCGTGGTGCCCTTCAACGTCAAAACGGGAGAAAAGATCAAAAGCGCCCCCGAAAAAGACGCCGCCCGCAGTATTTCGTTCACGCAGGCCTTTTCGGACGCGCTCCTGAAGCTCGCCCGTCGCGATCCGGCGGTGGTCGCGGTGACCGCAGCGATGCCAACGGGAACGGGGCTCCATGATTTCCAGAAATCGTTCCCCGACCGCTTTTTCGATGTCGGGATCGCCGAGCAGCATGCCGTGACGTTCGCGGGCGCGATGGCGAAATGCGGGCTGAAGCCTGTCGTTGCGGTTTATTCGACATTCATGCAGCGTTCTTACGATTCCGTGATGCATGACGTGGCGCTCCAGCGGACCGGTGTCGTGCTCGCGCTCGACCGGGCGGGACTCGTCGGCGCGGACGGCGCGACGCACCAGGGGATCTTTGATATCGCCTTTCTCGGGTCGGTGCCCGGAATCGTGATCGGGGCACCGAAAGACGAATTTGAGATGGAAAGGATGCTCGATCTCGGGCTCGGAGCCCCCGTGCCGTTTGTGATCCGGTACCCCCGCGCGAATGTCACGAAATTCTTTGATGAATTGCCCAAGCGCCCGTTCCAGACGGGAGAGGGGGAAGTGATGTTCGACGGTGATGACGTGACGCTTCTCGCGCTTGGCAGCACGGTCGAGGTGGCGTGCAAGGCTCACGCGCTTCTTAAAAAGGAGGGTGTCTCGGCCCGCGTTGTGAACATGCGCTTCGCAAAGCCGCTGGACGAGACGATGATCCTCGAGTCGGTGAAAAAGACAAGGATGCTTTTCACGCTCGAAGAGCATGTCCTGACCGGCGGCTTTGGTTCCCAAATCCTGGAATTCCTTGAAGAGCGGAGGCTTGGCGGAACGCCTCTCAAACGGTTCGCGCTGCCGGATGAATTCATCGAACACGGTTCCCGTGAAGCCCAGCTCGAACTCTACGGCCTGTCCCCCGAAAAGGTCGCCGCCGCCGTCCTCAAAGAAGTCCAGGTTTTGCCGCAGCGCGGTTCCTGATTCCAAAACAGCTCGTTTGCGTCCTTGATGCCCGGGACCGTCCCGCTTAAAATACCCGCGGAGGGCACATCCATGAAAAAAGTCGGGATCGTCATTAATCAGAAAAAACAGGGTGCCGTGGAGCTCGCGGCGAAGATTCGTGCGTGGCTCGGGAAACGGGACCTCGCGGTCGTGGATTCGATGGCCCAGCCCGTCGAACAGTTCGTAGAAGATGCGGACTTCCTGATATCGCTCGGCGGGGACGGGACCATCCTTTCCATCGTCGGCCATCTCCGTAACCGGTCCGTCCCGGTGCTCGGCGTAAACCTCGGAAGTCTCGGATTCCTCACGGAGGTGAAACAATCCGAGGTCTTTGAAGAGCTCACGGCCTATTTCCAGCAGCCCACGATCGAGGACCGGCTGATGCTTTCCTGCGCCGCGTGGAGCAAAACGCGTCAAACGGAGCGGCGATTTCTGGCCCTGAACGACATCGTGATCAGCCGCGAAGGGCTGGCCCGCATCCTGCGCCTGGACGTGTTTGTGTCAGGGGAGAAGCTCACGAGTTTCCGCGGGGACGGAGTGATTATCGCGACGCCGACGGGGTCCACCGCCTATTCGCTTTCAGCGAACGGCGCGGTCGTCCATCCGAAACTCGACGTCATCGTGATTACGCCGATCTGCCCGCACGCGTTGAGCCTGCGGTCCATTGTGATCGGTGCGGACGAGAAGATTAACGTGCAGGTTCGTACCGATGATCCCGCCGAAAAGGCGCTTTTGACAGCCGACGGTCAAGAAAAGATCGAAATCGACGATAGCTATACCGTTGAGGTGGGGCGTTCGAATACCCCATTCAAATTGATCAAAAGCACGAAACGGAGTTATCTGGAAACGCTCCGGGAAAATTTCAAGCTGCCGGATTCCGAGAAATAATTTCCGTCGGATGGTGTTTCACAACCGGATATGCCGTCAAAGGCATTTCCTGTCCTGAGCGGGGTGGGTTATCGTCAGACTGTTGATCGTGGATGACGAAAAGTCGATCTGCGAAGAGTTCCGCGAAACCATGGAGCATGAAGGCTTCGAGGTCGATTTCGCGAGTTCCGGAAAAGAAGGGCTCAAAAAGCTCTCGGAGCGCGATTATAATCTGGTTTTCCTCGACGAAAGCATGCCGTGGATGACCGGAGACAGGGTTTTTAAAAAGATCCGCCAGGTGAGCAAGGTCCCGGTGGCGTTCATTTCGGGTTTTATGACCCCCGAGAAGCAGCGGCAGGTCATGATGATGGGCGCCATCAGTTTTCTTCAAAAACCGCTGGACCTGAAGCGCGTGAAATCCCTCATCCACAACGTGGCGAATCACAACGGCTGAAACCGGCCCGGAGTTCAAAAATGATATCCGATCCCCAAGCACCCGCTTCTGATATCCGTGTCCGTTTTGCCCCGTCCCCGACGGGTTACCTCCACATCGGCGGTGTACGGACGGCCCTTTTTAATTTTCTCTACGCCCGCCAGCAGGGCGGGAAGTTCCTCCTCCGCATCGAGGACACGGACCGACTGCGCTCAACGCCCGAATTTGAGCAGGAGATCCTGGACTCGCTCCGGTGGCTCGGCCTCGTCTGGGACGAGGAGATCGAACATCAGAGTGCCAGGCTCGATCGGTACCGTCAGGTGGCCAGGGAACTGGTCGACAAAGGACTTGCCTATGAGCAGGAGGATGCCGGCAAGGTTGCGCTGACGTTCCGGATCCCGAAGACGAAGGTCACGTTCAGAGACCTTGTTCATGGCGATGTGACCTATGATTCCAACGAGTTCGACGATCTTGTGATCATGAAATCGGACGGGTTCCCGACCTTTCACCTTGCCGTGGTCGTGGATGATCATGACATGGGGATCACCCACATCGTGAGAGGGGATGACCATCTGCCGAACACCCCGCGGCATATCCTTCTTTACCAGGCCCTGGGCTGGAAGCCGCCCAAATACGCGCACCTCCCGCTTATCATGGGCGCGGACGGGACGCCGCTCTCGAAACGGCACGGGACCGTGGCGGTCAGCGCGTACCGCAACGATGGTTATCTTCCCGAAGCCCTGCTGAACTACCTCGCCCTGCTCGGATGGAATCCCGGGAATAACCGGGAGATTCTGAAAATGCCGGAGCTGATCAAATTGTTCGGGTTCAAACGCGTGATCAAATCGAACGCCCAGTTCAATCCCGAGAAGCTGCGCTGGCTGAACGGTCAGTATATCCGCATGATCGACGGTGAGGATTATGAAAAACGGATCACGGAATTCTGGAAGGCCAAACAGGAGTTGCCACCGGAGGGCAAATGGCACAAGCTGATTACGCTGTACCGCCCGCGGATCGAGACCTTCGGACAGCTGATGGACCAGGCCGCTTACTGTTTCAATGAGCCGGAATACAAGGACGTGTCGATGATGAACGAGATCAAGGCAAACCCTGCCGCAATGGGGCTCCTCCGCCAGCTTTTTGATGTGCTCGAGAGAATCGGAGATTTTGACGATGTGCCGCTCCTCGACCAGAAGACGAAGCAGGTTGCCGAGGCGGCCGGTCTCAAGCCGAAGGACATCATCCATCCGCTGCGATTTGTCCTGACCGGCGGGACTGCGAGCCCGGGAATCTTTGAATTGATGAGCCTCCTCGGGAAGGAGATTTGTCTGAAGCGGCTGGGTGGTTTTCTCGCGTGAGATTCAGCCCGAAAGATTCGTTGAAGATTTTTCGCAACCAACAAAGGAGATTGATCCATGAATGAAGTGACTCTTCCGTTCGATGAAACCTATAAGAGCCTCGGGAACCTCTGGAAACGGTTCTGTTCCACGCTTATCGACGGGATCATCGTGGGAATCCCCATGGTTATCCTGCTCACGCTTGTGATGGCCGCCATGCGTATCGATCCCGTCTCGGACAGGCGGGATTGGCCTGCGGTGTTCATAATAATCGCCCTTGTGATCGTGTTTGTCTTGCAGGCGGGTTATACCATCGGGGCCATCGGAAGATACGGCATGACGCTCGGCCAGAAGTTCATGGGATTGAAAACGATCCGGGAAGACGGCGCCCCGGTCGGTTATGCCCTCGCGTCAGGGCGGTATTTTTTTTCAATACTTTACAACATCAACTTTTTTGCCCTGGGCACCATCCTTACGGCCATTTCGGCCATTCTGATCGTTAAGGACAAGAAGAAACAAGCCCTGCACGACAAGGTCTGCAAGACGCTGGTCTTGAGCCGCTCATGAGGGGCCGTGACGGCCGGTAGGGGAAACGGTCCTGATCTGGTATAATCCCGCTCCTATGGAACCGCAGAAAACGCCTTCAAATTTCATCAGGGAAATCGTCGATCGGGACATCGCCGGCGGCAAGCACGGCGGCCGCGTCCACACGCGTTTTCCCCCCGAGCCCAACGGATACCTCCACATCGGACACGCGAAGGCCATTTGTATCAGTTTCGGGATCGCCCGCGATTACCAGGGGCTCTGTAACCTTCGCTTTGACGATACGAATCCCGAAAAGGAAGAGGTCGAATACGTCGATTCGATCCGTGAGGATGTTCACTGGCTTGGTTTTGACTGGGGGGGGCGCGAATATTACGCCTCGGACTATTTCGATCAGCTTTACCAGCATGCGATCACGTTGATCAGGAAAGGGAAAGCCTATGTCTGTGATCTCAGCGCGGATGAACAACGCGAATACCGCGGGACGCTGACCCAGCCCGGAAAACCGAGCCCGTACCGCGACCGGCCTGTCGAAGAGAACCTCGATCTTTTCACGCGGATGAAAAACGGGGAATTCCCGGACGGAACGCGCGTTCTCAGGGCCAAGATCGACATGGCCTCGCCCAATATGACCCTGCGCGATCCGACGATGTACCGCATCAAGAAAGCCTCGCACCACCGGACGGGCGACAAGTGGTGCATCTATCCGATGTACGATTTCACGCACTGCATCTCCGATTCGATCGAAGGGATCACGCATTCGCTTTGCACCCTGGAGTTCGAGAACAACCGGCCGCTTTACGACTGGTTCCTGATCGAGCTTGGCGTCCACCGTCCGCAACAGATCGAATTCGCGCGGCTCAATCTTACTCATACGGTTCTGAGCAAACGTGTACTCCTCAAGCTTGTGCAGCAGAAGACGGTTTCCGGGTGGGATGACCCGCGTATGCCAACGCTCTCGGGGTTCCGGCGCCGCGGGTATACGCCGTCATCGATCCGGAGTTTTTGCGACGGGATTGGCGTTGCCAAGTGCAACAGCACGATCGACATGGTTCTTCTTGAAAATTCCATCCGTGAAGAACTCAACAAGACCGCTCCGCGCATGATGGCGGTCCTGAAACCCCTCAAGGTCGTGATCACGAACTACCCGGAAGGGAAGACCGAGGAACTTGAAGCCGTCAATAATCCCGAAGATCCGGCCGCGGGAACGCGCAAAGTCCCGTTCAGCCGCGAAATCTATATCGAACAGGATGATTTCCGCGAAGTGCCGCCTCCGAAATATTTTCGTCTTGCTCCGGGCCAGGAGGTCCGGCTCCGCTACGCGTATTTCATCAGATGCGAAAAAGCGATCAAGGATCCGAAGACCGGGGAAGTGACGGAGGTCCATTGCACGTACGATCCCGCGACGCGGGGAGGGAACAATCCGCCGGACGGGCGCAAGGTGAAGGGGACGATCCACTGGGTTTCGGCGCCGCATGCCGTTTCGCCGGAGGTCCGGCTCTACGATCATCTCTTCGCCGCGAAGGACCCCTCGGATTTCCCGGAAGGGAAGGACATCTTCGTGAATTTGAATCCGAATTCCCTGGAAGTCCTCAAGAACGCGAAACTTGAACCATCCCTTGGGCATCTCAAGGCGGGTGATCGGGTCCAGTTCGAGCGGACGGGATATTTTTTCGCCGATCCGAAAGATTCCCGCGATGGTCAGCCCGTTTTCAACCGCATTGTGACTCTCCGTGATACCTGGGGAAAGATCGAAAAAAATCGGGGTCACGTCCCGGTTTAACGGGAGTCAGGGTAAAACCCCGATTTTCTTGCGCATTGCGAAAACAGATAATACCCGCTATAATTCCCACCGCTTTTGACCCCGCAGCACCCGCAGGTTTTTGGCGATCCACATTCATTGGGGGATGGTGTAACGGTAGCACAGGTGACTCTGGATCACCTAGTCTTGGTTCAAATCCAGGTCCCCCAGCCATTCAAAGGCAAAAAGAGGGCCGATCCGTTATATCTACGGACCAGCCCTCTTTTTTTGTTTTTTTCTGATAAAAACGGGATTCCTCCCCGATCTGAACATGGATTTTCCACTGGCAAAAGTGCCCGGGGCGGCGATAAAACCGTAACTTCATGGCCGGCGCACTTATGGCGTTGTAATGAAAGGATAAAACGAATATATTATGACGAAACCCGAGCGGCTCCTCATGGAAAGGTCGCGCGGTCTGTTGGGCGCATGAGACCCCGAAGCTCGGATTCCCCTCATCGTGGAGGATATTGGCACGTGGAAAGTCGGGATTTGCACGCAGGGCACAATAGACCACCAACGCCGGTTTTCTTTCTCATCACCAACTCTTAGGAGCCTCTATGTCCAATATCAACTTCAACTACAAAAATGCCCTTAAATGGATCATCCCTCTCGTTGTCATCGTGGCGGGCGCTTTTCTTGTGTATCAATATTGGCAGGGCAAACGGCTCGAACTTCCGAAAGGGATCGCGTCGGGGAACGGCCGGATCGAAGCCAAGCTCGTGGACGCGGTCGCCAAAGACGCACTCAGGGTCAAGGAGATCCTTGTGGATGAAGGGGACCTCGTCAAGCCGGGGCAAGTGCTTGTGGTCCTGGATACGGCAACATTCGAATCCCAATTGAATGAGGCCAAACTGCGCGTGGCCACGGCCCAGGAACGTGTGGCTACGGCCAACTTCGCGGTTGTCAGGCAGAAGAGCGTTGTTGAAAACGCGCGTGTTGAATTCGAACGGACCCGGAAACTCGTCGAGGCGAACGCCCTTTCGCAGCGGGAATTCGATGAAAGGAAGACCCAGTGGGAGACTTCCACGGCCGCCCTGGCGGAAGAGGAAGCAAAACTGCAGACGGCCAGGCAAGAGGTTGAAGTGGCGCAGGCGAGTGTGACGACGATCCAGACGCGTATCGATGATGCGACGCTCAAATCGCCTGTGACGGGAAGGGTACTCTATCGCTTGAGCGAACCGGGCGAAATGCTCGCCGCGGGGGGGAAGGCTCTCACGCTCGTGAATCTCGAGGATGTCTATATGGAGATCTACCTGCCCTCGGGCGAGGCGGCCGGGCTTAAGGTCGGCGCCGATGCGAGGATTACCGTTGATTTTGCTCCCGGCCGTGCGGCTCCGGCGAAAGTCATCTTTGTATCGCCGGAAGCCCAGTTCACCCCCAAACAGGTCGAGACCAGGAGTGAACGCGACAAGCTGATGTTCCGCGTCAAGATCCAGGCTCCCAGGGAGCTGGTTGAAAAATATATCGAACGCATCAAAACGGGCATTCGCGGTGTCGGTTATGTGAAGATCAAGGATTCTGCGGTCTGGCCTCCGTGGCTTGAAAAACGTTTTGTCGAACCTTCGAAGCTGCCACCTCAAAAATAAAGGACTTCCTCAGCGGATCCATGTCGTTTTCTGCCGCTCCACGATCAACGGGTTTGAAAGAGGGGAAACCGTCGGTCTCCGTCCGGGAAGTCAGCCACCGATACGGGAAAGTCACAGCGCTTGACGGCGTTTCTCTCGATATTCCCCGCGGGCTCATGGTCGGTATCGTCGGCCCCGATGGCGTCGGCAAGTCGACGCTCATGGCTCTGATCGCCGGATCCAAGGCGATCCAGAAGGGGACGATCACGGTTCTGGGCGGGGATATCGGGGATGCCCGCCACCGGCGCGTCGTTTGTCCGAAGATCGCCTACATGCCTCAAGGGCTCGGCAAGAACCTTTATCTGGAGCTCAGTGTCTACGACAACGTCGATTTCATGGCGCGGCTTTTCGGACTTCCCGAGGCGGAGCGGCGAATGCGCGTGACGGAGCTTTTAAAGGCCACGGGCCTCGGTCCGTTCTCCGGCCGTCCCGCGGGCAAGCTTTCGGGCGGCATGAAACAGAAAGTGGGACTCTGCGGCGCACTGGTCCACGATCCCGATCTCCTCATCCTGGATGAACCGACAACAGGTGTCGATCCGCTCTCCCGCCGTCAGTTCTGGACGCTCATCGACGATATCCGAAAAAGCCGTCCCGCGATGAGCGTGCTTATTTCCACGGCCTACATGGATGAGGCGCAGAAATGGGACTGGATCGTGGCGATGGACGGGGGACGCGTGCTGGCGACCGGGACGCCCCGGGAGTTGATGGACCGGACGGGCACCAAAAATCTGGAACAGTGTTTTATCGGGTTGTTGCCGGAAGAGAAACGCAAGGGACACGCCGAGCTCACGATCCCTCCGCGCGCGGCCGGAAAGTCTGAAGTGGTTATCGACGCAAAGGGCCTGACGCGTCGTTTCGGAAGTTTCACTGCCGTGGACCACGTGAGCCTCGCGATCGAATGCGGCGAGATATTCGGTTTTCTCGGCTCGAACGGTTGCGGCAAATCCACGACCATGAAAATGCTGACGGGGCTTCTGCCGCCCACGGAAGGGACCGCGACGCTTTTCGGCAGTTCCGTCGAGGCGGGTAGTATGGAGGTCCGCAAAAACCTCGGCTATATGACTCAGGCCTTTTCCCTTTATGGGGAACTCACCGTCCGGCAGAATCTCGTACTCGACGCGCTCCTTTATCATATTCCGAAACAGAAAGCGGAGACGCGGATTGCGGAGCTTGTCGAGAAATTCGGGCTCGGGCCTCACCTCGATTCGCTGGCCGACTCGCTTCCGATGGGCCTGAAACAGCGTCTCTCGCTCGCGGTTGCCGTGCTCCATGAACCGAAAATCCTGATCCTCGATGAACCCACCTCAGGGGTCGATCCGGTCGCCCGCGACAGCTTCTGGGAGCTCCTGATCGAGCTCTCGCGCAAACAAGGGGTAACGATCTTCATTACGACGCATTTCATGAACGAAGGGATGCGCTGTGACCGGATCTCCCTTATGAACGCCGGCAAGGTGCTGGCCTGTGACGCTCCGCAGAAATTGATCGAAACGCGTGGCGCCGGGGACCTTGAGGAAGCGTTCATCGGTTACATGGAGGATGCGGTCGCGGAAACACCGGTCGAAAGCAATCAACCCGGGAACGTGCCCGCCGAAATCTCCCCCAAAGCCGGGGAGGGGCAGACAGCCTCCGGCGTTTCTCCCTGGAAACTCCGGTTCGGGCGTATGATCGCCTATGCCCGCAATGAAGCCATGCAGATTCTCCGGGACCCCGTGCGGCTCATCTTTTCCTTCGTGGGATCGGCGCTCCTGATGCTTGTGTTCGGATTCGGTATTACGACTGACATCGAGAATATCCGCTACGCGTCCTACGATCTCGACCAGTCCCCCGAGAGTCGTGCCTATCTCGAGCAGTTCGCGGGTTCAAAGCCTTATTTCCTGCCGACGCATCCGGTTCGGTCCGCTCGTGAGGCGCTGGAGCGGTTGCAGGCGGACCAGGTTTCGGTGGTTCTCGAAATCCCGCCGAATTTCGGCAGGGATCTCCGCAAGAACGATCAGCCCCAAGTGTTGGCGGAGGTGGATGCGGCCATGACGTTTCGGGGCGAGACGGTCGCGCAATATGTCCAGGCGGTCCACAATACCATGCTGCAGAACCCCGCGAACGGGCTTCATCTGCCTCCACTCAGGAATACGGCGCAGTTCCAGGAGCGGTATATGTACAACCCCACGTTCGAAAGTGTTTATTCGATCGTGCCGAGCATTCCCGCGCTGCTCCTCGTCCTGATCCCGGCGATCCTGATGGCGGTCAGCATTGTGCGCGAAAAGGAACTCGGTTCGATGATCAATTTCTATGTCACGCCCACGGGAAAGATGGAATATCTTTTGGGAAAGCAGCTGCCTTATGTCGTGATCGGAATGCTGAATTTCGCGATCCTGGCGGCCATGGCCCGCTTTGTGTTCGGGGTGCCGGTCAAAGGCAGTTTTTTGCTCCTGGCCCTGACCACGCTGCTCTATGTCACGTCAACGACCGGCGTCGGGATGCTGATCTCAAGTTTTACCTCGAGCCAGGTTGCGGCGGTCTTCGTGACGGCGATCCTCACGATCACGCCGACCATCCAGTTCTCGGGTCTGCTGCAACCCGTGTCGACCCTGATGGGGAAGGCGCGCATTGTCGGAATGATCTGGCCGACCACCTATTACATGCATTCGAGCGTCGGGGCTTACACGAAAGGTCTCAGTCCCGGTCTCATGTTTCAGGATATCGTCTTCCTGCTTTGCTGCATCCCGGTCCTCTGGGTATTCAGCATGCTGGGTTTGAGGAAACAGGAGAAATAACGATGAGGGCATTCCTTAACATCTTTTGGCTGGGACTCAAGGAACTTCGCAGTCTCGTCAGCGACCGGGTGATGCTCCTTTTTGTGATCTACGCCTTCACGTTCGCGATCTACATTCAGGCGACAGGAACTTCGAACGAGGTCAATAACGCGTCGATCGCCATCGTGGACGAAGACGTCTCGGCCCTTTCAAAAGAACTCTTTACGGTTTTTTACCCTCCCCGGTTCCAGATTCCGAAGAAGATCGATGCGAGCACGATCGAGGATGCGATGGACCGGAGTCTCTACATGTTCGTCGTCGTGATCCCGCCCCGTTTCGAGGAAGACCTCAAGGCGGGACGCAATCCCGAGATTCAGATCAATATCGACGCGACGGCCATGCAGCAAGCCGGGATCGGCACGAATTACATCAAGAACATCATCAGCAAACGGATCTCGAACTATCTGAAACGCACGGACGAAGAAGACTCCCCGCCGATCCGGCTGATCGTCCGGAAACTTTTCAATCCGAACGGTACGGCTTCCTGGTTCCTGAGCGTGGTCGCGATTATCAACCAGATCACGCTGCTCACGATCGTGCTGACGGGCGCGGCGGTGATCCGCGAGCGCGAGCACGGAACGCTCGAGCATCTGCTCGTCATGCCGCTTACCGCGTTCGAAATCGCGATGGCGAAGGTGTGGGCCAATGGTCTTGTGATCCTGATCGCGACGGCGGTTTCTCTCGTCACTGTGGTCGGCATGGCGCTGAAAGTCCCGTTCGCGGGTTCACACCTGCTGTGGTTCATCGGGGTCGTGCTCTATCTTTTCTTCGCGACGGCGCTCGGAATCTTCCTTGGGACAATCTCGCGGTCGATGGCCCAGTTCGCGCTGTTGAACATCCTTGTGGTCCTTGTGCTGATGCTGCTTTCGGGCGGTTCGACCCCCGTCGAGAGTCAGCCGGCATGGCTGCAACAGCTCACGTTCTTTCTGCCCTCAAGACATTTTGTCAGCTTTTCGCAGGTGATCATCTACCGGGGCGGGGGGCTGAGCGCGGTTTGGCCCCAATTCGCGATGGTTGGCGTGACCGGTCTTGCCTTTTTTGGGTATAGCCTGGCTCTTTTCAGGAAGTCGATCGCCGTTACGAAGTGAGCCGCGGACAGTTTCGCCTCGACTTGGAAAAATGCAGTGGGTATAATCCTGGAAATTCCGACGGCCGGTGCCGGTAAATGCGGTCCCTGAAAGATGCTTTTCTCGCGTTGTTCCTGACAAGTGGTTCGGGTTTTGCTACATGCCCGCAAAAGAGGAGTGCCAGATGAGAATTGCGACTGTTTTTCTCGTTTTGACCGTGCTTTTTTCCGGCTGTGCGATCGGACCCCGATACCACACGCCGGAGACCCAGGTCCCCTCCGAATACCGCGAAGCGGAATCAGTCGAGAGCGCCGAATGCATGGCGGATGTGCCGTGGTGGCAGGTTTTCGGCGATTCGTCCCTTCAGAGTCTGATCCGCGAATCGCTCCGCAGCAATTTCGATCTCAGGGCCGCGGCGGCCCGGGTGGATGAGGCGCGCGCGATGATCGGCGTGGCCAGGGCGGACCTCCTCCCGCAGTCGGATCTTGTTGCGGGTGCCCGCCGTGACCGGAACTCCAAGGTCCTTTATCCTTCCCCGGAACGTCTGACATCGACTTATTCCGGCGGGTTTAACACGTCGTGGGAGATCGATCTCTGGGGCCGGCTCCGCCAACAGGTCCGGTCGGCGAAGATGGAGGCCCTTGCGGCGGAGGAGTCCCGCCGCGGTGTGGTTATTACGCTGGTCGCCGATGTCGCGCAATCCTATTTCACGCTCCGGGAACTGGATCTCCGGCTTTCGATCGCGACGGACACGCTTGCGACCCGCAAGGCGACCTACGAACTCTTCCGCGAGCGTCAGAAAGGCGGTGTGGCTTCCGACCTTGAGGTAGCCCAGGCGGAAGCGGATATGCATGAGACCGAGGCCGCGATCCCGGAATTCAGGCGTCTGATCTCGATCCAGGAAAACCGGATCTGTTTTCTGCTGGCCCGCAATCCCGGACCGATTGACCGCGGACTGTCGATCGAGAACCAGGCAAGCCTTCCCCCGGTTCCTGCTGCGGGGTTGCCTTCCGATCTTCTGCGCCGGCGGCCTGATGTCATCGCATCGGAATATCTTGTGAAGTCCGCGAACGCGATCGTCGGTTCCCGTATGGCGGAATTCCTTCCCAAGCTCGATCTTGTGAACTTTATCGGCGGCGAGGGTCGTCGTCCTTCCGATATCTGGGGTGACAAGACCGATGCGTGGACGATCGGAGGAGAGACAAAACTGCCGCTTTTCCACGGCGGACGCAATATCTTCAGCTACCGGTCCGCCCAGGCCCAGTGGCGCCAGGCGGTCGAGCAATATCAGAAAACGGTCGTGAACGCTTTTACGGATGTCGCGAACGCGCTGACGGACATCAAGCGACTGGCCGAGGTCCGCGCCGCGCAGGAACTGCAGGTGAAATCAGACCGCTATGCCGCGAAACTGGCGAAGACCCGCTATGAGGGCGGATATTCAAGCTATCTGGAGGTGCTGGACGCGGAACGCCGGCGATACGCGGCGGAAGATCTCCTCGCGAAAACGATCGGCAATCAGTTTGTGTCGCTCTCCAATCTCTATCGGGCCCTCGGTGGCGGCTGGCAGGCGGAAGAAGTCAGGAAGTAAGGATACATAATGGCTTGCCCTGTGTGAGCCGGCTCAAGGGACTTCCCGGGCCTTGCGCTTTTAACCCAAAAGGTGAAGACATGACGGTATTGCCCGACCACAAAACCAAGATTGTCGTGACGATTGGTCCCGCGTCCGAGTCACAGGAGATGATCGAACGGCTGATCCTCGCCGGCATGAATGTCGCTCGCCTTAACTTTTCTCACGGGGAATTCGCCGCGCATGCCGCGGTCATCCAGCGCATTCGCGCCGCCGAAAAGACAACCGGCCGGAAGGTCGCGATCATGGCGGATCTTTCTGGCCCCAAAATGCGCCTCGGAAAGATCAGCCCCGAACCCATCGTTCTGAAAGCCGGTGACCTGTTCACGCTGACGTCCGAGGCGGTGACGGGCAACGGACAGCGCGTGTCCATGAGCTTTGAGCCTCTCCCCAAAGTCGTGAAAACAGGTGATAAACTTTTTCTCAATGACGGCCTTGTCCAGCTGGCCGTTGAAAGTATTTCGGGAAAGGACGTTAGTTGCAGGGTCCTGGTGGGAGGGGAACTCCGGTCGAAAAAAGGACTGAACCTTCCGGGGATTGATCTCGGAATCAGCGCGTTCACGGAACGCGACAGGGAATGCCTTGAATTCGCGCTCAAGAACGGCGTGGATGCCGTGAGCCAGTCCTTTGTCGAGACGGCGGAGGATATTGAAAGGGTGCGGGAGGCCGCAGCCGGGATGGGACAAAGACCTTTCATTGTTGCGAAGATCGAGCGAGCGGGCGCCCTTGCTCATCTCGACGGAATCCTGAGGGCCGCGGACGGGATCATGGTCGCGCGCGGGGACCTCGGCGTCGAAGTGCCGATCGAAGAGATTGCGATCACGCAGAAAAAAATGATCGCGCGTGCGAACCTCGCGGGGAAACCCGTGATCGTCGCGACGCAGATGCTCGAATCGATGACCTCAAGCAGGCTCCCGACGCGTGCCGAGGCCACCGATGTCGCCAACGCGATCATCGACGGAACCGACGCCGTGATGCTTTCCGCGGAATCGGCGATGGGACTCTTCCCCGAAGAGGCTGTTCGGATGCTTGCGAGGATCGCGGCATTCACGGAGGCGAACCGCCCGAGGGTCACGCTGAAGGCGATCCATGAGCTCTGCGAACAGGATGTCATCGATTCGCCGGGGGAAGCCGAATCACTCGTGGTGGAACATGCCCTTCAAACCATTTCGGTGAAAGCTGTTTTCGTTCCGTTCCGCTCGGGAGCTACGGTACGGATGATCTCGCGGTTCAAACCGCCGGCCTGGATCGTGGCGGCGGGTTCGGGTGGGGCCGTCGGGAGCGGGCTCCTTTTCTCCTACGGGGTGTATCCCGTCGAGATTCCGGAAGAACCCGAAAGTTGGGCTTCATGCGCCACGGCGTGGTTGAAGAAAGAAATTCCGGACGGAGGAAACGCCATTCTTGTGGCGGGTCCTTCGGCGCGCGAGCCCCAGGCGAATTACCGGATGGAATTCCTGAAGTTTTAAAAGCCCCGGACCGGAAGGAAAGACTCATGACGCAAAGCGAGCATCTGAAGTTCATGAAAGAGGCGGTCAAGGAGGCTCTCAAGGGCTACGCCGAAGGGGGTATCCCGATCGGTGCCGTGCTCGTGCAAGAGGGAAAGATCATCGGCAGGGGACACAACCGGAGGGTCCAGAAGGATTCGGCCATTCTCCATGCTGAAACGGATTGTCTGGAAAATGCGGGCCGGCTCAGCGCGAAGGATTACAAAAAATGCGTGATCTATTCCACGCTTTCCCCCTGCGACATGTGCACCGGCGCCATTCTTCTCTATAAGATTCCGGTCGTTGTGATCGGTGAAAATGAAACCTTCCGCGGCCCCGAAACCTGTGCAAGGAAACGCGGCGTCAAACTTATCAACCTTGATCTCCCCGAATGCAAAAAGATCATGCGGGATTTTATCGCGGAAACGCCGCGTCTTTGGGACGAGGATATCGGCGAGTAATAAGGCCTTGTCGCTCCTGCCGTTAATCGAGGTTGGCCGAAAGAAGAATCCGGGATCAAATCGCCCTTGCCTTTCCGGTTCGAATTCGTATAATCCCAATTGTTCCAATTTTCACAATATTCGAAATGAAAAAAATTCCCCGGAAGACGATCACGAGAGTGCTCTTGTACATACGGACCCTCGAGACCCTGGCGAAGGAGAAGCGTTTTCTTGTTTCCTCCAAACAGCTTGCGGAGATCACGGGGCTTTCGGACGTGCAGATCCGCAAGGACATTTCGAATTTTAAAAGCGTCGGGAAACCCCGGATCGGGTACCGGACTGCCGAACTGAAGAAGACGCTTCAGAATTATCTCCTTCAGGATATCACGGTCCGTCTCGTGCTTTTCGGGGTCGGGAACCTCGGTTCCGCGATCTTGCAGTATCCGGGTTTTCATCAGAACAAGATCAAGCTTGTTGCGGCTTTCGATGTGTCGCGCGAAAAGACAGGGAAGCGGATTTGCGGCGTGAAGGTCTATCCGGTAGACCGCGCGCCCGAGATCATCAAACGGTTGCATGGGGATATCGGTATCATCGCGGTCCCCAAAGAGCGCGCCCAGGAAGCCGCGGATTATATGGTGCTTTCGGGGCTGCAGAAGATTGTTAACTTCGCGCCCTGCCCGGTCAGTGTGCCGGTCAAGGTGCAGGTGAAGAACATCGATTTTACGATCGAGTTCTTGTCGCTTTTTTGTAACACGCAGAAATAATTCGGGGGAATTTTAATATGGAAAAAGCAGCTCTTGAACAAGAGGTCAGGCAGATCGCGGATTCCTGGAAGGGCAAGGACGGCAATCTGATCATGGTGCTCCACCAGATTCAGAACCGTTACGGTTACGTGCCGAGGAATGTTTCGCTCGTGCTTTCCGAGATTCTCAATGTCCCGCTCGCCCGTATCTATGAGGTCATTACGTTCTATCATTTCTTCCGCCTGACGCCTCCCGGCAAACATACCGTTTCGGTCTGCATGGGAACGGCTTGCTATCTCAAAGGCGGTCCGGAACTTTTAGGGGAGCTTGAACATCTTTTGTGCGTGAAACCCGGCGAATCGACGAAGGACGGGCAGTTTTATCTCGAGGTGGTCCGTTGTCTTGGCTGTTGCGGCCTGGCGCCGGTTGTGAAGATCGGCGACAAGGTGTACGGCGGCGTGAAGAAAAAAGACATCAGCGGAATCATCGCGCATTATTCCAAAGAAGCCGAAGCGAAAGCCGCGGCTTGAGCGGGGGAGAAAACGAATATGGCGAAATTGACCAAGAACGATCTTCATAGCCTGAAAGCAAAGTACGCCGCGTCCGAGAAGAACTGGATCAAGGTCGGGTTCAGCACCTGCGGGATCGCGGCCGGGGCGCAAAAAGTCTACGATGTCCTCTGTGATGAAGCCAGGAAGAATAATGCGGAGATCGAGATCAAAAAGTGTGGCTGTGTCGGAATGTGCTCCGCGGAGCCTCTTGTGGAAGTGAATGTTAAGGGTTTGCCGCGGGTCTTCTACGGAAAGGTCGACCGTGAGACGGCGATCGAGATTATGGAAAAACATGTGTGCGGGAATCTTCTTGTCAATGACCGTATTTATGATGTGAAAGTCAATTAGGAAGCGGAGCGGATATGGCTAAGACAGTTTTTATCAAGGATACAGCGATCACCGGCAAGGACAGGACGCGCGATTTTTACGGGTTGTTCTTGGGCGTTCTGAGGGAAAAAGGGCTGGACACGACGATCCAGCTTGTCCGTTTGGCGGACATGGGTATTTATTCCGCGGGGATCGCGGTGCGCGTCCTTCCGGACAATCATCTCTACACGCAAGTCGGGGAATCGGATATTGCGGGCATTGTGGAGAGCATCAAGACCGGGCAGCCTTATCAGCCCAGGCTTACCAAACAAGCTTCCACCCAGATGCGTATCGTGCTCCGTAACTGTGGTGTGATCGATCCGGAGAAGATCGAGGATTACATCGCTCACGATGGCTATCATGCCCTGGCGCGTTGTCTGACTGAACTGACGCCCGAACAGGTCATTCAGGAAATGAAAACGAGTGGTCTGCGGGGCCGCGGCGGCGCGGGGTTCCCGACCGGCATGAAGTGGGAGTTTACCCGCAAGAGTGCGGGGGATCAGCGATATATCATTTGTAACGGTGACGAAGGCGATCCGGGAGCTTATATGGATCGCAGCGTCCTCGAAGGCGATCCGCACTCCGTGATCGAGGGAATGGCCATCGGCGGTTATGCGATAGGAGCGTCGAAGGGGTTCTTTTATATCCGCGCGGAGTACCCGCTTGCGATCGAGAGGATCGAGAAAGCCATCAAACAGTGTCATGACAACGGGTTGCTCGGCTCGAATATCCTGGGTTCCCAATTCAGCTTTGATGTCGAGATCCGTCTCGGTGCGGGTGCGTTTGTTTGCGGTGAAGAAACCGCTTTGCTCGCCTCCATCGAGGGAAAACGGGGTTATCCCAGTCCGAGACCCCCGTTCCCGTCCGTGAAAGGGCTTTGGGGAAAACCGACCTGCATCAATAACGTCGAAACACTCGCGAATATCCCCGTGATCCTTTTTAAAGGCGGGGAGTGGTTCTCAAAGATCGGCACCGAGACCTCCAAAGGGACCAAAGTGTTTGCCGTGACCGGAAAGGTGAAAAGGTCAGGTCTCGTGGAAGTCCCGATGGGAACCACGATCGAGGATATCGTCTACGGGATTTCGGGGGGTGCCATGAGCGGAAAAAGCGTCAAGGCGATCCAGACCGGCGGTCCGTCGGGCGGTGTGATCCCCAAAGACTATTTCCAGACCAGGGTTGATTATGAGAGCCTCCAGAAGATGGGGTCCATCATGGGGTCGGGCGGCATGATCGTTATGGATGAAGACGACTGCATGATCGATATCGCCAAATTTTATCTCGGATTTTGCGTGGACGAATCCTGCGGCAAATGTGCGCCCTGCCGGATCGGAGGAACGCAAATGCTCCGTCTTCTCGAAAAGATATCGGAAGGGCGGGGGGTTCCGAAGGACCTTGAACAGCTCGCGATGATTTCCCGCGCGATGCAGAAGGCCTCGCTCTGCGGTTTGGGACAGACGGCGCCGAATCCCGTGCTTTCGACCCTGAATTATTACCGCGCCGAATATGACGCGCACGTGAACGACAAGAAATGTCCCGCCTGCAAATGCAGCAAGCTTCTCAGTTTCCTGATCCGTCAGGATAAATGCGTGAAATGCGGGATGTGCTTCAAGGCGTGTCCCGTGGGCGCGATCTCGGGCAACCGTGAAAAGGGATATGTGATCGATCAAGAGAAATGTATTCGCTGCGGCCAGTGTTTCGAGGTTTGCAAGCCTGCGGCAGTCCTTCGTCAATAATGCTTAAGGAGAGAGTTATGGTCAAAGCGGTCATTGATGGAATTAGTGTGGAAGTGCCGGCGGGGACGAGCATCCTCGACGCGGCGCGGAAGGTCCAGATCAAGATTCCGACCCTCTGTAAACATCCGGACGCCTACCTTCACGCCTCCGGCGCTTGCGGTATCTGCATGGTCCGGGTCAAAGGCTCCAAGAAGATGCTTCGGGCCTGTTGCACGCCCCTGGAAGACAAGATGGATATCATCACGCATGATCCCGAGATATTTGAGATTCGCCGAACCGTGATCGAGTTGATCCTCTCCAACCATCCGAACGAATGCCTGACTTGCGGCCGGAACAATAATTGCGAGCTTCAATCTGTGGTTGCGGATTTCGCGATCCGTGAGGAATTTTTCGAGAAGATCGTGCCGGATATTCCGCAGGATAAATCAACCGGCAATATTGTGCTTGATCCCCGCAAATGTATCAAATGCGCCCGTTGCGTCGATGTCTGTCAGAACACCCAGGACGTCTGGGCCCTGACCTTTTTGCATCGCGGTTTCAACACACGGATGGCGCCGGCGGGAGATATCAGCCTCGCGGAATCGCCGTGTGTGCGCTGCGGCCAATGTTCGGCCCATTGTCCCACGGGTGCCATCGTCGAACAGGATGATACAAAGCTCGCGTGGAAAGCGCTACGGGACCCCGAACAGTATTGTGTGGTCCAGATCGCTCCCGCGACCCGTGTCGCGCTCGGCGAAGCCTTCGGATATCCGCTCGGTTCCAACGTGACAAAGAAGATGTACGCTGCGCTCCGGCGTATGGGTTTTAAGGCCATCTTTGACACAAATTTCGGCGCCGATGTCACAATCATGGAAGAGGCGAGCGAGTTTGTCGAACGTTTTGCCCATAAAAAAGGTCCGCTTCCCCTAATCACAACCTGCTGCCCGTCCTGGGTGGATTTCATGGAAAAGTTCCACTCGGACATGATCCCGTACTTTTCTTCTGCCAAGTCGCCGCATGAAATGGTGGGGGCTCTCGTGAAGACCTATTACGCGGAAAAGAAAAAGCTGGACCCGGCGAAGATCAAGGTGATCTCTATCATGCCATGCACGGCGAAGAAATTCGAGATTTCACGGAGCCGCGAAATGTCGGCGTCGGGTTATCAGGACGTCGACGTGGTGCTGACGACCCGCGAGATGGCCCGCATGGTCAAGCAGGCAGGGATCGATTTCGTGAATTTGCCGGAAGAGGAATGCGACCATATACTCGGAGATTATTCCGGTGCCGGGACGATTTTCGGCGCGACGGGTGGCGTGATGGAAGCGGCGCTGCGTACGGCCTATTCGTTTGTGACCGGCAAGAAGCTCCCGAAGGTCGAGTTCGAGAATGTCCGCGGTCTCAAGGAGGTCAAGGAGACCTCGATCAATATCGAAGGGACGGAAGTGAGGATTGCCGTGGCGCACGGCCTCGCGAACGTCGAGTATGTTCTGAACCAGATCCGGACTGCCCGGAAGGAAGGGAAGCCGCCCCCGTACCATTTTGTGGAGGTGATGGCGTGTCCGGGCGGTTGCGTTGGCGGCGGAGGCCAGCCCTACGGCGTGACGGATGAACTCCGCGTCGCCCGTTCGAAAGGGTTGTATTCGGAAGATGAAGCGTTGACGATCCGTTGCTCGCACGAAAACCCCTATGTCCAGCAGCTCTACAAGGAGTTCCTCGGCAAGCCGCTCGGCGAGAAATCGCATCGTCTGCTCCATACGAAATATCAGCCGTTGCCGGTTTACCGGCGTTAGCAGCAAAACACAAGCGCAAGTTTCCTGAGGCGAAGCCCCGAAATGGGGCGGACACCGAGGGGGAAGAGATTTTTTAAAACCCCGTAACGGTCTCAGGTGAGATGGTTACGGGGTTTTTGTTTTTCAACCACAGGGAGGCTGGTCATGCAGAAACGCGTCGGATTTGTCGGGATCGTCGTGGAGGATCGCAGAAAATCGGCGGACAAGGTGAATCGTGTTCTTGCGGAATACGGAGAACATATCGTAGCGCGGGTTGGCATCCCATATCATGAAAAGAACGTTTCGGTCATCACGCTTGTGGTGGATATGACGACGGATGAGCTTGGCGCGCTGACCGGGAAGCTCGGCGCGGTCGAAGGTATTTCGGTAAAATCGGCGTTAACAAAACAATAGTCTGGAGTTATGAGTCCGGAGCCTGGAGAAAAACCCCAAGACGTTTCTCTGAACACGGAACTCCGGGATCCGAACATGCGAGGGATTGATGCATACCGCGCCTAAAAGTCTGAGGCTTCAGATCGGGATTTTCGGCCGCACCAATGTTGGGAAATCGAGCTTCCTCAATATGGTTGCGGGACAGGAGGTTGCGATCACGTCACCCGTGCCGGGCACGACGACCGATGTGGTCGAAAAGGCCATGGAACTTCCCCCGGTCGGTCCCGTGGTGTTCCTTGATACCGGCGGGATCGATGACGGGTCGGAGCTGGGGGCGAGGCGTATCGATCGGACGCGGAGGGTGTTCGATCGCTCGGATGTTTCGATCCTCATCCTGGCAGCGGATGAGTGGACGCCTTATGAAGACGAAGTGGTCCGGGAGGCGGAGGTCCGGAAAAGTCCGCTGATCCTCGTGGTGAATAAATGCGACGTCCGGCGGCCGTCTCCGGCGTTCCTTGATAAGCTGCGCGCGAAGACGCCGCGCGTGATGATTTGCGCGAGCACGGACCGGGCCGTCCGTGAAGCTCCGGTGAATCTTCTGAAGCAGTATCTCCTTGAGGTCTGTCCGGAGGATTATCTGGCGACGCCCGCGCTCCTTGGGGACATCATGCCACGCGGGGGGCTCGCGGTACTGATTATCCCGATCGATTTTGAGGCGCCCAAGGGACGCATCATCCTGCCGCAGGTGCAGGCGATCCGGGACGCGCTGGACCACGGTTCCATGACCCTCGTGGTGCGGGAAAGTGAATACAAGGCGGCGCTTGCGCGTCTGAAATCAGTGCCGGACCTTGTTGTCTGCGATTCCCAGGTAGTGGACCGGATGGTCGCCGAAACGCCGGCGGAAGTCAAATGCACGACATTCTCGATCCTCTTCTCCCGCCTCAAAGGGGATATCGTGGAAATGACCCGTGGCGCGCTGGCGATCAAGAATCTGAGGCCGGGGGACAAGGTCCTGATCTCCGAATCCTGCAGTCATCACGCGATTGACGGGGATATCGGGCGGATCAAGATTCCGGCCTGGCTCCGGAAATACCTCGGGCATGACGTGACGGTTCGCGTCGCGGCGGGTCGCGATTTTCCTCCGGATGTCGGGGATTACAAGCTCATCATCCAGTGCGGGTCCTGTATGCTGACGCGCCGGGAGACGCTCGCCCGAATCCAGCGCGCGAAACAGGCCGGCGTGCCCATCACAAACTACGGGCTTTGCATCTCTTGTCTGCAGGGGGTACTCGAGCGGGTGATCGAGCCTTTTGCGGATGCGAAGGCAGTGTTCAAAAATAAAGGGAAAGGCCGCGGAGAGGAGATTTGCTAATGAGTACAGAAACGGCGTGGGTCGCCACACGCATCAAACGGGACCAGATCGACAAGTATCTCGAGCGCGGCCGGGACTACATCCAGGACGACAGGGTCTGGGATGAGATCAAACGTGCGCCGGAGCCTTCCGCGGATCGTGTCCGGGAGATCCTCGCAAAGTCCCTCGAAGTCAAAACGCTTGCGCCGGGAGAACTGGCCGAGCTGATCCGCGTCAAAGATCCGGCGATGCTTGAGGAAATGAGGGAGACGGCTCTCAGGATCAAGCTGAAGGTCTATGACGACCGGATCGTGACGTTCGCCCCGCTTTATATGGGCAATTACTGTGTCAACAACTGCGTGTATTGCGGGTTCAAGCGCGAGAACCTGACGCAGAAGCGGCGTGTGCTTTCGATGGATGAAATCCGTCGCGAGACGGAATCGCTCGCAGGAAGAATCGGGCACAAACGGATCATCGCGGTCTACGGAGAACATCCTCTGACGGGGATTGACTACATCACTGAAAGCATGCGGACGATCTATGACGTCAAGGTGCCGACGAAACACGGCTACGGGAATATCCGCAGGATCAACGTGAACGCCGCGCCGATGTCGACCGAGGAGCTGAAGCACCTGCACGAGGTCGGCCTCGGGACGTTCCAGGTGTTTCAGGAGACCTATCATCACGAGACCTACGCGAAGCTGCATCCAAAGGGAACGCTGAAATCGGATTATCAGTGGCGGGCCTACGCGATGCACCGCGCGCTCGAACCGGAGACGGGGATTGACGATGTCGGGATCGGCGTTCTGTTCGGGCTCTATGACTGGCGGTTTGAGGTGATGTCGCTCCTCCATCACGCGATTGATCTCGAGGCGAAGATGGGGATCGGCCCTCACACGGTGTCCTTCCCGCGTCTTGAACCGGCCCTTAATGCTTCCTATGTGACTGAGTCGCCTTATCGCGTGTCGGACGAGGATTTCCTGAAGATCATCATGCTGATCCGCCTCGCGATCCCGTATACGGGAATGATCGTGACGGCCCGCGAGACCGCGGAGATCCGGAGAAAAGCGATTTATCACGGCACCACCCAGATGGACGCCTCGACCCGGCTTGGGATCGGAAGCTACAGTGAGGATGGCGGACGACAAGAGGTCGAGCGGCAGCAATTTATCCTGGGGGACACGCGGAGTCTCGATGAGCTCGTTCGCGATTTCGCGAAAGACGGGTTTATCACGTCGTTTTGTACGGCCGGCTACCGTTGCGGGCGCACGGGCAAGTGCATCATGGAACTGCTCCGGAGCGGGAAGGAAGGAAAATTCTGCAAACTGAACGCCGTCCTCACGTTCCAGGAATGGCTTGACGATTTCGCCACTCCCGAAACGCGCGAGCTGGGGATGAAAGTGATGGAAAGAGAGATCGGGGAGATCCGGGATCGGAATCCCCGGGGGTTTCAGGTTTTTTACGGATTTCTCGAGCGCGTGAGGAAAGGGGAGCGGGATCTGTTTCTTTAAAAAACCGGGAACCGGGACTTTTATTTTTAAACAGCTTCCGGGTTCCTGGCCCGGGGAACGAGTCTCCTTCGAGGGCTGAAGATGAATCCGGACGAAATGCTGGAGTGGCTGGGCGAAAAAGATCCGAAGAAATTACAGGGTCTTTTTAAAGCCGCCCGCGCTTGCGCGGTCGCGCATGTCGGACCGAAGGTCTATTTCCGGGGCCTGATCGAATTCAGCAATGTCTGCGCGAAGAATTGCTGCTATTGCGGAATCCGGAGCGGGAACGCAAGGGTCCTTCGGTATTCGATGCCGGCCGGAGAAATCCTCGATTGCGCCCGCGAAGCGTTTGAGATGGGATACGGCTCCGTTGTCCTCCAGGCGGGAGAACGGCAGGGGGAAGACTATTGTCGGCTCATTGAGGATATCATTCCCGGCATCAAGGCATTGAGCGGCGGCAAGCTTGGTATCACGCTTTCCCTTGGCGAGCAGTCGTTCGCAACGTACGAGCGATGGTTCCGCGCGGGAGCCCACCGGTATCTTCTCCGGATCGAGACGAGCAACCCCGGCCTCTACCGCAGTCTTCATCCGGAGGACCACTTTTTTGAGGCCCGGCGCAATTGTTTGCGGTCCCTGAAAAAGGCCGGCTATCAGACCGGTACCGGCGTCATGATCGGTCTTCCCGGCCAGACGAATGAGGATCTTGTGAACGACATCCTGTTCTTTGAACGGGAGGACATCGATATGATCGGGATGGGTCCCTACATCCCCCATGAAGAAACACCTCTTGCGGCATCGGGTCAAAAAGGGAACGACCTGACTGACAATTTACGGCTGGGGCTTGTAATGATCGCCTTGACGCGGCTTCGCCTGAAGGATGTCAATATTACTGCGGCCACGGCGCTTCAAGCGCTTGATCCGGCAGGCTACGAACAGGGGATTTGCGCGGGCGCCAACATCATTATGCCGAACATCACGCCCGTTAAATATCGCGAGCAGTACCAGCTTTACCGGGGCAAACCGTGTCTTGATGAAGATGCGCTAAAATGTTCCGGCTGTCTTGATCGCCGCATCCGATCGACCGGCGCCGAAATCGGCTATCGCGAATGGGGTGATTCCCGCCACTTTGCTTCTCGCAGTAAGGTCCCTGCCCGCCCGGTTTAATCAGCCATTTGTTTCGGGCATTTCATTACACCAGATATCACACCTTGGCTCTTTAGGAATTTTAATCATAATCAACACCAATGCCTATTTGAACATTATCAGAATGATATTAATCGCTATAAATTATTATAAAAATAATTATAAAATACAGGTCATTAATTAATTTAACTAAATAGTTATTAAAAGGCTATTGTATTTATATTATCTATGTGGCACATTTGTGGTGAGGGGAAGTGGTTATGAAACAGGGAACCTGCGAAACTCTATACGGATTTGAAGATCAAATGTTCCGGGACTCGGGCTTCGTCCCTCGGGGCCTGTTTTTAACAACGGGTCTCCGGCCCTTGGCCCCGATCCCCGGGTTTCACATCCCCAACTCCCGGAAGTTGATTTCATCTCTCACCGCCTTTATCTTTGCCTTCTCCATGACCATTGCCCCCGTCTCTGCGGAAATCGTCACCGTAGATGGCGGCACGATCGACATCTCCGCGGACGGCACTGTGACGAACTGGAACGTCAGTGGGAATCCGGTGTGGAACGTGCCGGAATTCAACGTCGCGGCGGGGAGCACGTATAACATCACAGGCATCTCAGACAACTCAAGCCTTGCACTTCTCGTGGGAGGGGGAAGTGCGACTAACATATTCGGCACGATGAACCTGAGTAACCTGGATTTCATCCTGCAGAATATCTATGGCATCAATATCGGCGCTACCGGCCTCGTCAACGTCCGGGATGCGTCCTTCATCGCGACAACCCTGCCCCTCAACCTCAACGCCTCGAATTTCCTCACCCATCAGTACCTCTTCGAAGGCGAACAGGGCTTGATCACGAATGACGGACGCATCCAGGGCCACGACGCGGCGCGCGTGGCGCTGGTAGCGAATGCGATTGATAACAAAGGCGCGATTGATGTGCCGATGGGGCATGTGGCGCTCGCCGCGGGAGACGTGGTGACGATCGGTATTTCGGGAGACGGCATGGTGTCGATCGGTGTGGATGAAGCGACGGCGAATGAGCTCGGATTGAAAGATCAGATCAGAAACTCCGGCTCCATTACAGCGGACGGAGGCAAAATATCGCTTACCGCCAAAGCCATCGACGGGCTCTTCGAAAAAGCGATCAATATTGAGCGTAGCGACAAGGCTGTCGAGGCGATCCGCGCTGACAACGGAAGCATCGAGTTCCTGACCCTGGATGATGTTTACGTCAACGCGATCGTCCGTGCCCGTGACGGGAGCTTTTCTGTCGGGACCGCGAAAGGCGGATTTTTGAATGCCGGGACGCTGGATGTGAAGGGCGGGAAACTTTCCCTGGATGCCTTTGATGATATCGTGAACGAAGCGATCATCACGGCTTCGAACGGTCTGGCTCTTTTTGATTCACAAACCGGCGGTTTCCGGAATACCGGCCTTCTGGAAGCGGAGAAGGGGAAGATTGAGATCGCCGCGAGCGAGGATATTCTGAATGAAGCGATCATCAAGGCATCGAATGGCGAAATCTTTCTCGATTCCGAAACGGGAGATGTCACGAATGCCGGGGTGTTGGAAGCCGAGCAGGGAAGTATTGAAATCCGAACCGAAGGAATCATTGAGAATCGCGGGACGCTTTTAGCGGATCGTTTTTACGAGCATGGCTATACCTTCCGGACCACGGGAATCCTTGGAGCCGGGAATGGTTACTTCGATAATACGGATCTTGCGGCGGATATTGGCGGCAATATCGGGGCCGGAACTTATAATGACGTGAATTTCAATGTGACAAGCGACCTGACACTCCTCGGGAATGTTGTCTGGAATGCTTCCGGAGCTTTTACGATGGCATCGGATCGATCCCTTGCCGGGGGGGGCTATAATTTAACGATCACCGCTGCGAGTGCTTCAAGCCTGGGCAGTATCTCAAATGTCGGAATCTTCACCCTCGGAGGAGGTGCGACATTCACCGCTTCTCCGACGGCCACGACCTGGACGGGGATCACGGATTTCAGGATCAACAGTGACGCGAAGCTGAATCGGTTTACCGGTGCCGGAACGGGCGGAGATCCTTACATGATCTACGACGTTTACGGACTTCAGGCCATGAAGGGTTTTCTTTCCTCGGCCTTCCAACTGAATGACAATATCGATGCTTCCGGTACGACTAACTGGAACTCCGGTGCGGGGTTCGATCCGGTGGGGAATTATGACGGAGAACATCCGGAATATGCGTTCACCGGTTCATTGAACGGCAGTACAAAAACGGTGACCGGGCTCACCATCAATCGTCCAGGTGAAGAGAATGTTGGGTTGTTTGGCTATGTCTCTGGCGCGGTGATCCGGAATATTGGTCTTTTAAGCAGTCGTGTACGAGGCGGGGCAGTCACGGGCGGCCTGGTGGGGAATAGTAATGGGCCCACTATTATCAGCGGATCCTACAATCAGGGCGCCGTGACCGGAAGTAATGGTGTCGGTGGGCTTGTCGGGCATGCTGGGGGCGGGACGTCTATCAGTAATTCTTATAGCACGGGAACTGTCGGAGGTTCAGACGGCGTCGGCGGTCTTTTGGGTGCCGGTAGTGATTTTAACATTGTTAATTCCTATTCCGAAGCAGCCGTCAGAAGCGATGCCAGTGACGTTGGTACCGGTGGTTTGGTGGGAAGGGCTTGGTGGAACGCTGCCGTTACCAACTCCCATGCGACGGGCAATGTAACTCTCACAGATCGATATGGTTCGCGTGCGGGAGGTTTGATCGGATGGGCTGCGCAAAAGGTTGCGATTAGTAATTCTTATGCAACGGGCTCGGTGACCGCAGGAAGTGTGAGCTATTATCTCGGCGGATTAGTAGGGGGTACTTTTGAAAATATTACCATTACAAATTCTTATGCGACGGGTAGTGTGAATGGTTATAGAGATCTTGGAGGGTTAGTCGGATTTTTGACAGGGGCATCCTCGATCGATCGTTCTTATGCGACTGGAAATGTGACCGGGAAAAATAACACAGGAGGTTTGGTGGGAAGACTAGGAAATGATTACGACACATCCTCGATTACGAATTCGTACAGTACGGGTGTGGCAACCTCGAGTTCCGATACTCCGGGCGGCCTGGTCGGGTATCAGCCCAGATATACGGGGTCTCTCACAAATAATTGGTGGTACAACGAAACGAACACGGTGGGTGTGGGGAGTGGTTCTTCTCCCGGGGTCACCAAGGCTGCCGCGCTGAGCGATTTTTATGGGACGGGGAGCGGTACGGGAGGGGGCGTTTACACCGGAGGTAGCCCCTGGGATTTCGCGGCCGATTGGTCCTCGAGGGTCGGCGACACTCCCCGTTTGAGACCCGCCTCATCCACTCACGCGGTCGCGGGCTTTTTAAGCGGGTTTGACGCCGGGATCTCGATGGCGCTTTCATTGGACGGGGCGGCGCCCGTGACGACGACCACGACCGCCGGCGGAGCGTTCAGTTTCGATTCGGTCACGCTGAACGGCGGCGAATATCTGCTGATCTATGTCAACGATGGTTCTTATCAATCCGGTCTTGTCGGAATTGTCAGATCGGCCAGTGATATTGCCGGTCTTGCGATGCACGATGGCCGATTTGCGATCGGGGATGCGGACGGGGTGGTCGGAACGAATTTTACCAACTCGACTCTCAGCGGGGCTTACTATAGCAACCCGAATGTTCATTATGCCTTGAACGGCTGGGATTTAACGTTAAGCGGGATCGATCTCTGGGTGCCCACGGGCATCGCGTTTGCTCCGGGCGGCAACGTGACCGTCTCGAACGCGGACCTGACGATTGCCGGAACTTATTCGAGCACAGCGACGCTGAACGTCGGCGGTGATTTCACTTTGAGTAGCGGGTCTTTCACACAGGGCGGGGATGTCGCGATCACAGGCGATTACACGCAGACCGGAGGCGCGTATTCGGATGCGGCTCCCACGCTTCATACCTTCACGGTCGGCGGAAGTTTCAGCGTGCCGGATTCCGGGAGCGAGACGTTCAATCGTTACACGGGCGCGGGTTCTCCGGAGGACCCGTATCTGATCCGCGATGTTTACGACCTCCAGGCGATGAAAGGTTATCTTTCAAGCAACTTCCGTTTGAATAGTAATATTGATGCGACATCGACTGCGAATTGGAATTCCGGCGCCGGGTTTGACCCGGTGGGGAGTGGATCTCCGGGGGATCCGTTTACGGGAGCCCTGGAAGGAAATTCAAAGACGATCACGGGTCTTACCATTAACCGCCCGGGAGAGAATTACGTTGGACTTTTGGGAAGCGCGGATGGAGCGAGGATATCTGATGTCGGCCTCGTGAATGGCAGTGTTAGTGGCAATGCTTTTGTGGGTGGTTTGGCGGGGTATGCTCGTAATAATACAGCTGTCGTGAGATCCTGTTCGACCGGCACTGTTAGCGGTGGTGGTCATACCGGAGGGTTAATCGGGTATAGCAATAATTCGACCGTGACCAACTCCTATTCCATGGCTAATGTGACCGGAGCCTCTGCCACCGGTGGTTTGGTGGGGTATCTGGTGAGAGACGATGACGGTGTTTCGTCGGTTAAGAACTCCTATGCGACGGGCAACGTAGATGGGTATTCAAACGTCGGTGGCCTGGTGGGAGGTAATATTGATTCCGAGATCAGCAATTCCTTCAGCACCGGTGTCGCATCAGCGTCGAATGCCACGCCGGGAGCTCTGGTGGGCGCTCAATATGTTTCTTTCTTGCTAACGAATAATTGGTGGTATAACGAAACGAACACCTATGCGATAGGAAATAATCCCGCTGTTTCTGGCTATGGCGTCGATGGAATGGCCGAGAAAGCCGCCGCGGCAAGTGATTTCCATGGGACAGGAAGCGGGACGGGTGGCGCGGTGTATACCGGTGCTACGCCGTGGGATTTTACGACAGTTCCCGTATGGGACAGTTTTGCGGGCGCGCTCCCGAGACTTCATTGGGAAAACGCAACACCTCCTCCTCCCGCGACTTACACGATCGCGGGACTTGTCAGCGGTCTCGGGGCCGGGATTTCGATGGCTCTTTCATTTAATGGCGCCGCGCCTGTTACGACGACCACGACTGGCGGTGGAGCGTTCAGTTTTGGTTCTCTCAGTTTGAGCGGCGGCGAATATGTGCTGATCTATGCCAACGATGCATCCTGCAAGGCGAACCTTGTCGGGGTCGTGCAGTCCGCGGGTGATGTTTCGGGACTGCTGATGTATGACGGCCGTCTTTCGATCGGAGATGCGGACGGGGTGGCGGGAACAAGTTTTACGAACTCGATCCTGGGCTCCGCGTACTACAGCAACCCGAATGTTTATTACTCCGTGGCCGGCGGGGCGCTGACGGTGAATGGCGTCGATCTTTGGATCCCCTCGGCGGTGACATTCAGTCCGGGTGGGGATGTGGATCTTGCCGGGAGTCTTGTCAACAGCGGTACTTTGAATGCCCCTGCCAATATTTATGTGACCGGGGATTGGATGAATAGCGGAACCTTTAACGCCGGGACCGGGACGGTCACTTTTGATGGGAGCGCCTCAGGGAAGCAGATCACGACTGGGGGATTGGAGAATGCTTTTTATAATATCAGTTTCACCGGTTCGGGCGGGGAGTGGACCTTGCAGGGCGCAATGAATGTAAGCGGAAAGTTCAAGGTGACGGACGGTTCCTTTGTCTCCGGAGCGAACACCGTGACTGTCAGGGGTGCGAACGCAACCTATCAAGAAGCGGATGTCAATGCGGCCAGGACCGATTGGACGGGAGGAACGCTGAACCTTCAGTCTGACACCGACCAGATCCTTCCCAATCATGAGACCTATCACGATCTTCATTTGGGCCGGTCGTCGGGCGCCGGGACGACGATCTACACCCGTGGAGCCAATTTTACGTTTGGAAATCTGGCGATCGATCGCGGGGCGGCCAAGATCCTGTTAACCGCGGATGCTGTGGGAACGAACAAGGTGTATGACGGCCTGACCTCGGCGACCGTGAGTTTTCTGGACGATAAACTCTCCGGTTATGATGAAATCGGTTACAGCTACAATGCTGTTTTTGCGGATGGCAAGGATGTCGGGACGGGAAAAGCCGTCAACGTGAGCGGAATTTCACTCACCGGGGATGACGCCATTTATTATTCACTCGGTTCTTCGACGGACACGACGACCGCGGACATTACGGCGAAGGCTGTAACGCTCTCCGGGATCACTGCCGGCAACAAGGTGTATGACGGGGGCGTGAGCGCGGAGGTGTCTGTGACGGGGGCATCATTCGGGGGGATGATCGCGGGGGATGAGTTGACGGTTTCGTCTAACGGCGTGTTTGACAATAAGAACGTCGGTGAGGGAAAGACGGTGACGTTGACGAATGTTTTGGGAGGTGCGGATCTCGGTAATTACACGGTGACGGACCAGGACACGACGACTGCGGATATTACGGCGAAGGAGCTGACGATCACGGGGGTTACTGCCAGCAACAAGGTGTATGACGCGACGACAGATGCTACGGTGGCAGGGACCGCTTCCTTGACGGGTATTGTGGCTGGGGATGTTGTGAGTTGGGACGATTCGGGGATCACGGGGACCTTTGTAAACAAGAACGTTGGCATCGAAAAAGCCGTTTTAATCAGCGGCCTCAGCCTTTCGGGGGCGGATGCTTCTAATTATAGCGTAGGATCATTGGGCGTGACCGCGGACATTACGGCGAAGGCTGTAACGCTTGCCGGGATCGCGGCCGGCAACAAGGTGTATGACGGGACGGTAAATGCGGAACTTGTCACGGGCGGTGCTTCGATCACAGGAGTGATCGGGGGTGATGATGTTTCACTGGATGGGAGTTTGGGCTCCGGCGTCTTTGCAAACAAGAGCGTTGGGAATGGAAAAACTGTTACCGTGACGGATCTTGTTTTGTCGGGGACCGATGCTTCCAATTACACCGTGGCTCCTTTGGCGGGATTGACCGCGGATATCACGGCGAAGGAGCTGACGATCACGGGGGTCAGCGTTGCCAATAAAATCTACGATGGTTCAACCGCTGTAACGTTGGACACCACCACGGCGGCTTTAGTCGGGGGGATTGGTGGCGATGAAGTCTTGTTGGACTCGAGTTTGGCTTCCGGGACATCTGCGGAGGCGAATGTGGGGACATGGTCGGTGCTCGTGACAGGTTTCACTCTGTCCGGTTTTGATAAAGACAACTATACCGTGTCCCAGCCGACAGGGCTTAGCGTTAGTATTACCTCCGCGGCCCCCCCGCCCCCGGGACCCGGCGTTGGCGACCCTACGAATAGCACCGACAACACGATCGACAATACGATCGATGATGAAACCAACGGGAACGGGACGAATCCTCCGGGGGTTGATGATGGGGATCCCGCCGTTGTGACCATTGAAGGCGACGGGATCAATCTTGGTGGCGATGATCAGGGCAACTACCCGGACCTCCCTGACGATCCTTCTGACGGTAATGATTCCCGCAATGACATCCGGGGAGATAATGTCGACGATGATATTCTGAACGGCCATTTTTCCTGGGACAATATCCTGAACCAGGATGATCTCGGCGAGGAGTTGATTACGGATGTTTATGTCAGGGAAGGGAAAGTGTACGTTCTGGATAACGGGGATCATCTTCAGTTTCTGGATTGGGGGCACACTTATCGCGTGATGTATAAGAAACGGAAACTTGCCCAGGCTAAAAAGAGGGCGATGGAGGCTCTTTCGCTGGCTGAAGCCCAGAAAGGGATGTCCTCGCAATTGACATCCAAGCAGGACCGGGCGGAACAAAAGACAGCTTCCGCAAAAGCTGAGCCCGAACCAATGATCACTTCCGCTGAGGAGATAGCCGTACAGGAGGCGAAGCGCATTGAAAAAGAGTTTATCCGCCGGCAGGAAGCTCCTCAGGCCGCCACGCCTGCGGCCCCGGATCCGATCCCCGAAGGGATCCTCTATGGGACTCTCAAGAATCCCGGGCGGGATGTATTTGTGAAGAATCGCGGAGGGGACTGGATCGCGGCGGAGGATGGCATGGTCCTTTTGCCGGGAGATGAGGTCAAGACGGCCGGCCGTGATTCCGTGGTGCTGGCACTCGACGGTGGCAAGGTCGGGAAGATCGAGCTGAAGGGCGGGAGTTTGTTCCGCATCCGGAAGATGGAACAGGATCCCGTCAGTAATAGTAATACGACATTGCTGGACCTTGCGATCGGTAAACTGATCGCCAAGGTTGAGCCCCTTAGAGGTGTATCGAAATTCGAAGTGCGTACGCCTACCGCGCTGACCGGTGTTCGCGGTACGGTGTTTGAGGTGGAAGTAAAACCGAAGAAGTCTGTATAGCGGGTAGTCGTGGCATGTGCAAGGACGTTGTTTGCTGTTATTTCAGCCTTCCCCCTAAGACATATCCCGTGCCGGTTCGGAATTCTGCTCTTGATATCTTCATGAAATATGATAAAACATACTGCCTTTTGGGTCTGAATTCCGCCTGAAAGAATTCCTTTGGAACCGGAAGACACAGTGAGGGTCTCTATGGATAAAAAAGAGTTTTACGCGAAGTCCGAAAAAATCATCAACGAGACCTTCCAAATGGTCAAAAAGTACGCGAAGATCGTCGCGAAGAAAACGGGTGAGGCGGCCAGTGTGACGAAACTCCTGATCCAGAAGGCGACGATGGAGCATCAGATCGCCAAGACCTGCTCCCGGCTCGGAAGCAAGGTCTACGACAGGGCGATTCGCAAGGGCGAAACGGTGAATCTCGAAGACCCCGATCTCAAGGCGATCGTCGGTGAGATCAGGAAGCTTGAGGACCAGTATGACGATATCGAAAAGGTCCTTGAGACCGAGCGCAACAAGCTGAAGTCCTCAAAGCCCAAGGCTGCGAAAAAACAAAAACCTGATGTTTAATTTGCGCGCAGGCGCGAATCCGGTCTGATCCTTGATTAGCGTGCGAGCGTGGTGAAACTGGCAGACACACCAGCTTGAGGGGCTGGCGCCGCAAGGCATGGAGGTTCAAATCCTCTCGCTCGCATTGTTTTTGTTAAACAACCGCGTCACCGTGACGGTGTGAAGCAGACCACCCGCGGTGAATGCGATCTTTGAGAAAAGAACTTGCAACGTTCCTGGAACAGCTATTCCGGCATTCTGGACAAAATGGAATAGAAGCCGGGGCTCGCACCAGCTTCGCGTAACTCTCAACGGACAACAGGTTAATCATGATCCCTCCCCATATTTTTCGTGAATACGATATCCGCGGCAAAGCCGGCAAGGAACTGACCGAAGAGGTGGCTCTCGCCATCGGCAAGGCCTTCGGCACCACACTGGTCCGGGAAGGCAAGACCAAAGTCGCGATCGGTCATGATCATCGCTGGAGCGCCGAATTCCTTTATCGGGGGCTTTCGCAAGGCCTCGCGAGTACCGGCCTTACCGTCGTCCAGATCGGACTTGTCCCGACCCCTGTCGTTTATTTTTATGTCGCTACCCGGGATATGGATGCCGGGATTTCCCTGACCGGATCCCACAACCCTCCGGATGAGAACGGTTTCAAGTTCCAGCATGCCACACGCTCCTTTTACGGCGCGGATATCCAGAAGTTGCGCGGCCTGATCGAAAAGAATGATTTCGTGACGGGGACCGGCAAGGTCGAGACACCCGACAACGCGGCGCTTTTGAAAGCCTATGAGGACTATATCGCGGACATTTTCAAATTCACAAAGAAGCTCAAGGTTGTCATCGATACGGGCCATGGGATGGGGGCTACCGTCGCCCCGGACCTGATCCGCCGCTTTGGCCATGACCTGACCGTCCTTTACGGAAACCTCGATCCGAAGATGCCGGACCACCAGGCCGATCCTTCGGTTCCCGAAAACATGCGCGATCTCCAGAAGAAAGTCGTTGAGCTGAAGGCCGATATCGGTATCGCCTTTGACGGCGATGCGGACCGGATCGGGATCGTGAATGAAAAAGGGGAGATCATCTATGGCGATAAACTCCTGCTGATCTACGCGCGTGAGCTGCTCAGTCGCAAGCCGGGGGCGATTATCATCGGGGACGTGAAAAGCTCCAAGCAGGTCTATGACGGCATCGCGAAGGCCGGCGGGAAGCCGCTGATGTGGAAAACGGGGCACTCCCTGATAAAGGCCAAGATGAAAGAGGTTCACGCGGAGATGGCCGGCGAGATGAGCGGCCATATGTTCTTCAAGGATCGCTGGCTTGGTTTCGATGACGCGATCTACGCCGCCTGCCGCATCCTCGAGATCGCCGACAAGGTGAACGCGCCTTTTTCCTCGCTTCTGGCGGATGTTCCGAACCTCTATTCGACGCCCGAAATCCGTTTCGACTGCGCCGAAGCGATCAAGTTCAAGGTGGTCGCGAAGGCCGTCGAGAACTTCAAAAAACTTTACAACGTGGTAGACATTGACGGCGCCCGGGTGGAATTCCCTGACGGATGGGGGCTTGTTCGCGCCTCTAATACCCAGCCGGTGCTTGTGATGCGTTTCGAGGCCCAGACCGAAAAACGCCTGAACGAGATCCGTGCGATTGTCGAGAACGAAGTCAGGAAGCTCACTCAAGAGATGAGCTGATGAACTGTACGGTCCCCGTTCCGGTCAATCGAAGCGAAGCGGCGCCTGATCCCCGTGTGGTCCAAATGAAAGGTTATCAGTGCCTTTCGGGTCACCGTCAGAAAAAAAACAACGCAGAGGCTTGGGCGGAGATTGGGGCTGCCCGGGCAACCTTTGGGGAGAAAGAATGAGCGCCTGGGCGGTCATCATGGCGGGCGGGAGTGGGACCCGATTCTGGCCCGAGAGCCGTCAAAACCTCCCCAAACAGTTTCTCGCGTTATTCGGCAAAAAAACACTCCTCGAACAGACATTCGATCGGCTGCTCAAGACCGTGCCCCGCGACCGCGTTGTGGTTTTTGTCGCTCGCGACAAGGTCGCTCTGACCCGAAAACTTTTGAAGCTTCCAGCGAATCAGGTGATCGGGGAACCGGTCGGCAGGAATACGGCTCCGTGCGCCGTATGGGCCGCCTCGTTCCTGATGCGCCGCGATCCCTCCGCGGTGATCGGTATCTTTCCGGCGGATCATTACATCCGCGATGAAAAGACCTTCACGCGTACTGTCCGTGCCGCCTTCCGCGCCGCGGGATCGACGGGAATGCCGGTCACGCTCGGGATTCGTCCGGATGCGCCTCATACCGGCTACGGCTATTTGGAAATGGGTGAGAAGCGCTCCGGAAACATCTTTTATCTGAAAAAATTCCATGAGAAACCGGATGCGGCCAGGGCCCGGAAGTATGTCGCGTCCGGGAAATTCCTCTGGAACGCGGGGATTTTTGTCTGGCGCGCCGACTGCCTGCTGGAGACCGCCCGGGTATTTCTTCCGGAGGTTTTTAGGACAGTGACCTCGATCGCATCCGGTGGAATGAGCGCCGCAAGGATCAAATCTCTTTTCTCCGGGGTCCCTTCGATCTCGATCGATTACGGATTAATGGAGAAGATTCCGGGGCGGATTCTGACCATGCCCGTGTCGATGGGCTGGAACGACGTCGGGGGATGGGCCTCGCTCGCGAAACTTCTTGCGCAAGGCCGAAGCGGGAATGTCACGGCCGGCAAGACTTTACTTGTGGAATCCTCCGGAAATTTCGTAAAATCACGGGGAAAACTGATCGCGGCCGTGGGGCTGAAAGATCACGTTGTGATCGAGACGGAGGATGCCATTCTGGTCTGTCCGATGGACGAGACCGAAGAGATCCGGAAAATCGTTGCTGAACTTCAAAAAAACAAAATGAAGCAGTTTCTTTAACAAAGGAGAATCACCATGACGTTCTTGAGGCCGTTGGTTTTTGTGTTGATTGCGCTGGTTGCTGCGGGATGCGCATCGGCGTGCAAAAGTAAGGATAAAGGCTGCTCGAACTGCGGCACCTATGTAGCTCCTGTGACGGTAGTCGCGAAACCCGCGCCCGTGGTCTCAGCACCGGCACCGGTTGTCCAGGCTCCGGAAGAACCCACCACGGTTGCGAAGACTTCGACGGAACGGGCCATGCGCTACGTGAAAAAATAAGTTCTTGTTCAAACGAACCAAAGCGTTGGATATGGGAGTTCAAGAACGGAGACCAATATGAATAGAACCCGGGCGGTTTCTTTGGCGGTTCTTATCACGGTGTTTTTCCCGGGATGTGTCGTCACCCAATACAAGAACGATAAAGGGCAGGAATGCACGCGGAAATATTTCACTCCGTTTGGCATCCCTTTCCATGATTGCAGCGGAACGACTTCCGCCGTGGCCGCTCCCGAGGTGACCGGCGAAGAGTTCTATGTCGCGCCGGCCGCGCCCGCGCCGTCACTCCGGGAAACGACGCCCGCGAAGACGATCGAACAGAATATCCGAACGACCACCCAGGCGAGATAAAGGGAGCCCCTGTGGATCCTGTTTTCGGTTTTTCACTCCTCAAGGCGGCTGCGCTTGGTCTCGTCCAGGGATTGACGGAATTCCTTCCCGTTTCGAGCAGCGGGCATCTCGTGCTCTTTCAGAATATTTTCGGGATGAAAGAGCCGATGATCTCTTTTGATATCGCCCTTCACGCGGGAACCCTGATAGCGGTGTTCGTCTATCTCCGCGCGGAGATATGGGGAGTTCTTGCCGGTCTTTATGAGTTCATCGGCGGCAAACGGGACGTCGTGGTCCATGAGGAGAACCCTGCTTTCCGCGCTCCGGTGGCCTTCCCGCGGCTTTGGATCTATATCCTGATCACGCTGATCCCGACGGGGGTCATGGCTATCGGCGGGAGAAGTTTCGTCGAGGCCGCGTTCGGGGATATCCGTTTCGTGGCGGCCGCGTGGATGATCATGGGGATTGCGCTGCTCGCGAGCCTCAAGTTCCACGACGGGAAGAAGACGATGTTCGAGATGGGGTGGCAACGGGCCCTGATGATCGGCGTTGCGCAGGCGGTGGCCCTGTTCCCGGGCATCTCGCGTTCGGGAAGCACGATCCTCGCCGCCATGATCTTGGGCATTAAACGCGACGATGCCGCCAAATTCTCTTTTCTCATCTACATTCCCGCGATCCTCGGTGCGATCGTCCTGGATATCGAAGAAGGGCTCCGCGAGGTGAGCCGCGTGGTTTGGGAAATCCTCGTGGGTTTCGTGGTCGCCGCGGTGACGGGATATCTCGTGATCGCCTGGCTGATGGCCATCATCAAGCAGGCCCGATTCTTCCTTTTTGGCTATTATTGTCTCCTGCTGAGTCTCGTGCTGTTCATCGTTCTTGAACTGACCTGAACGCGTTCCCTGTCCCTGAAGATCGTTGCCCTGGAGAAGGCGAAGGGCGAAGCTGTCCGGAACCGTCATCTCTGACCCGTCGGCGTTCTGCAAGACCAGGGCGCAGGTCCCGTTTCACGTCTGCGGCCGCTCCGCAGGCATTCCGGCGTACGGGCCGTGATCCCGGAGGTCGGGCGGCAGAAAAATATTTCATAAAATATTTCGTGAGGCCTGATTTCAGAACAAGGCCCGGGCTCTTGAAAAAAGCGTTTGCCAAAGCCGGCATCCGGCGGATAACGTAGGCGATATGGCTGAAAATTATGTCGGCGTAAAATTCGAGATCGTGAGGCTTCCCGAGGAGCCGATCGATGATCCGCGGATCGGAGAACTGATCCGTGCCGGTAGAGATCTTTCCGCGCGAGGCTTCTGCCCGGAAAACAGTGGAAACATGAGCTTTCGGTATGTCGGCGGCTTTGTGATTACTCGCGCGGGTTCCCGGCTTGGAAGCCTCACGCGGGAAGATTTTGTTCTCGTTACGGACGTCGATATCGCCGGGAAGAAGGTCTTCGCGGCCGGGGACGGGGACCCGAGTTCGGAAGCGATGATGCATTTTTTAATCTACGCCGCCCGGAAAGATATTTCGGTGATCCTGCACGCGCACACGCTCGACCTGAAAGGCGCGATCGCGACCCGAAAGATCTATCCTTACGGAACGCCGGAATTCGCCCGTTCCGCCGTAGAGGTCCTGAAAAACCATGACCTTGCGATCCTGAAGGATCACGGGTTTGTGAGCGTCGGAAAGACAGTCCCGGATGCCCTCACGAAGGTTGTCTGACCGGGCACCCGATCCAACCTACGAGGTTGGATAAGGTCAGAATCTTTTGCGGGCAAGAAGGTTTTAGAATATACTCCCGCCTATGAAAGATATTCAGATCACCACCGAATTTACGCCCAATCCGGATTCACTCAAATTCAACGTCAGCGTTCCGGTCTGCACCCGCGGGGCCGTTCATTTCGCGTCCGCGGCCGAGGCGGAGAAATCGCCGCTCGCGGTCGAGCTCTTCAGGATCAAATATGTCAAAGAGGTCATGATCGGCCCGGATCATGTCACCGTCATCCGGAATGAAAAGGCACAGACCTGGGGCCCCGTTATCCCGCTTGTGACCGCGGCGATCAAAGCCCATCTGACCTGCGGACAGACCAGCCCGAAAGTTTGCGAACAGTGTGCCGATGTTGAAAACCCCGGGAACGAGATCGAGCGCAAGATCATCGAGATTCTCGAAGAGCAGATCCGTCCCGCGCTCGCGCGGGACGGGGGAGACGCCGTTTTCTGCGGGTTCGAGAACGGGATCGTGAAACTGCGTCTCAAAGGCGCTTGTTCCGGCTGTCCCAGCGCCCAGATCACTCTCAAGAACGGTATCGAAGCCTATCTGAAAGAATGTATCCCCGAAGTGAAGGAAGTCGTAAGGGTCTGAGATCAGTATGACGTGCGGAGTAGAACGCATGGTGTAAAAACCGGCTCCGGAGTATTAAGCCCTGTACTCCGTATCAGGTTCTGTTTTAAATCCGCCGATACTAACCAGAACAGTTCGTTACCAGGAGGATGATTATGGCCCAAAAAGTCCTTAAAAAACTGTCTCGCGGGAAGATTACCACGTTCAAGATTCGCAACCGCAGGGGATATGCCGCGATCTATGCCGGAAATCTCACGGAAGGGAAGACCGTATCCGAGGCTCTTGCCCGTATGGCGAAGGCGGTAAAACGGATGGGCTACCTCCTGGGCTGAAGCTCAAGAGCGGGGCCCGTCGCCCGGGACCAGGGACCTGTTTTTAGAGAAAGGCGATGACGGACGACGAGGAGCGAGTCCCGGGTTCCCGTCTTTCAGGTTGTTTGACACCCTTTTGAGCATCCTTTAATATACGTAAAATTCACCCGTTGAAAAACCCCAGGAAACCCAATGTCACGAATCCTAAGCGGTACGCGTCCCACCGGAAAACTTCATCTCGGGCACTTGCTCGGAACGCTTGAAAATTACAGAAAGATGCAGGGGCATGATTCTTTTTTCATGATCGCGGACCTGCATGCCCTGACGACCGAATATGAGCACAAGACCACGATCGCGGAAAAGACGACGGAGGTCATGGTCGACTATCTCGCGAGCGGTCTCGATCCGGAAAAATGCACTATCTTCATCCAGAGCGAGGTCCAGGAGCACGCGATGCTCGGGCTGCTTTTTTCGATGATAACGCCTCTCGGCTGGCTGGAACGGAATCCCACGTACAAGGATCAGATCAGGGAACTGAAAGGAAAGGACCTCCACACGCACGGCTTTCTCGGATATCCGGTGCTGCAAGCCGCGGATATCGCGATCTATAAGGCCGACAAAGTGCCTGTCGGGGAGGACCAACTACCCCATATCGAGCTGACGCGCGAAATCATCCGCCGGTTCCACCACCTTTACGAGAAAGAGGTTTTCCCCGAGCCGGATGGCGTTCTGACACAGGCCCCCCGGGTCCCGGGGCTTGATGGCCGGAAGATGAGCAAAAGCTACGGCAATTGCATCTACCTCTCAGACACCCGTGAGGAAGTGACGAAGAAGGTGCTGACGCAGATGGTGACGGATCCGGCGCGGAAGCGGCGTGAGGACAAAGGGGATCCGGAAAAGTGTCCTGTCTTTTTTTATCACAAGCTTTTCAATCCGGACAATACGGACGCCGTTGCCTGCGCCTGCCGTAATGCCACGCGGGGCTGCGTGGACTGCAAGAAAGAAATGTGCGAAAAACTGAACCAATACCTGGACCCGATAAGGGAAAAACGAGCATCATGGCTGAAGAAAACCAAGGAAATCCGGGAGATCCTGGACAAGGGAGCGGTGAGGGCGAGATCGGTCGCGAGCCAGACCTTGAAGGAAGCCTCCCGGGCGATGGGACTCCTGCCGTAAACGCGGCCGGATCGTTGCCGAACGTTTCCGATCCTGACCCTCTCCCTTGCGAAACGGGGGGAGCGGAGCCTTCGGGTGAGAACCTTTCCGATCCTTCCTTGCCGAAAGAAGAGGAATCTCGTGATCCGCTACATCCGGTCGTCGATTCTGGCGATCAGTCTTCTGCCAATGAACAGGATCATGGGGATGAGGTGGCTCCTGACGGTTCGACTGCCGGGGATGTCTCGCCGGAGATGGAAAGCTCTCCCGGCCCTTCCGTAACCCGGGAAGAAGGAACGCCGGAACCTGCGCCGGTGGCCGGGACCACAGACAGCGCGTTCGATCCGCTCCGGGTCAGACTTCCGGTCTATGACGGACCGCTTGACCTTCTTCTTGATCTGATCAAGAAGAACGAGATGAATATTTACGATATCCCGATCGCGGAAATCACGAAACAGTATCTCGATTATCTCCACCGGATGAAGCAACTCGACCTCGAAGTCGCGGGGGAGTTTGTCGTGATGGCGGCAACGCTCATTTACATCAAATCGAGGACGCTCCTGCCGACCGACAAGGAAGTGGAGGAGAACGAGGGCGAGGACCCGCGCGCCGAACTTGTGAAGAAGCTTCTCGAGTATCAGGCTTTCAAGGAAGCGGCCAGGGAGCTCGGCCTCCTCCAGACGGAGCGCGGCAAGATGTTCACGCGTCAGATTTCGGATTATTATCTCAGCGAGATGAAACCCGAGGACGCCGGCATCGATACGTTCAGCGCGAACTTTTTTGACCTGGTCGTGGCGTTCCAGAACGTGCTCGCCAAAAAGGAGCGCGAAAAGCCGCATGAAGTTTTCGAGGAGGTCATCTCGATCGAGGAGAAAATGGTCGAGATCCAGGCTGTTCTGATCGAAAAGAACAAGATGCGGTTCACGGAACTTTTTTCCGGCAGATGGAGCCGGAATGAACTGGTTGCGACGTTTCTTGCCATCCTCGAAATTGTCAGGACACGGTTCGCCAGAGTGTTCCAGGACAAGACCTTTGGTGAGATCGTGATTGAAAAGCGCGACGAGTCCGGGTATAAAAGCACTTCACAAAATAAACCGGCCGCGGAGAACGCCGAGCCTCCCGTTGCGGGGACGGATGAACCGCAGCCGACAGACACGGGGAATCATACGATCGGGTCATGAGCACTGCGGCCAAAGAACGCGAAAAGCAGGCGAAAATGAAAGCGCTCCGCAAGGAGCTCGACAGGGAGATCCAGGATCAGCTTGAGGAAAGCGGGGTCCTTGAGACCCTCGTGGATCCATCCAGGTATCGGGTCGAGTCGCTTCGCGAGGAGGACCTGAAAGATCCCGCATCCGCGAAAAAGGTGGTGGAGGCCTTGATCTTCGCTTCGCCAAAACCCCTGACGCCCGCCGAAATCCGCAAGGTGACGAAGGTGCTGACCGCCGCGCAGATCGACCAGATCGTGACTGAGTTGAAGGAAGAATACAAACAGCAGGGTCGCCCGTTCGAGATCGTTGAAATCGCGGGAGGTTACGAGCTTTCCACGAAGAAAGAATTCGCGCCGTGGATTCTCCGCATTGAGCTCCAGCGCAAGGCCAGACAGGCGACCCAGTCGGCGCTCGAGACGCTCGCGATCCTCGCGTACCGCCAGCCGTTGACCCGGGCCGAGATCGAAGCGCTTCGCGGCGTGGATGTGAGCGGCGTGGTCAGCACGCTGATGGAAAAGGGATTCATCCGGATCGTCGGCAAGAAGGAAGTCCCGGGCCGGCCATTCCTTTACGGCACGACCGAAAAGTTTCTCGAACACTTCGGGCTCAAATCACTACAGGAGCTTCCGAGCCTGAGCGAGATCCAGCAGATGGTGGAAAGTTCGGTGAAAAAAGAACAGCTGATCGGCACGACCAGGATTGTGGACGTTCCCCAGGAAGGTGTGTCTCGGGAGGGAGCTTCCCGGGATGCTTCCGAAAGCGCGCCGGCTCATGGAGAAATATCCCCTGAGGAAGCATCGGAATCTGATCCCGGGGTCGAGAACGCGGCACCGGTCGATAACAATGACGAGGCAACGAAAGATCATGGATCTGACGCACCTGCGCAAGAGAATTGACGAGATCGACCAGAAGATCATCGGTCTTCTGAACGACCGCACGAAATTTGTCCGGGAAGTCGGCGCGAAAAAGATCGCGGCAGGGAAGGCGGTTTACGCGCCTGAACGCGAGTCCGAGATCTATCGCAAGATTGACCAGCTGGCAGAAACAAAGGGGCTCCCCAAGGATGCCCTGAAGGCCATCTACCGGGAGATCATGTCGGCGGCGCTCGCGATGGAAAAGCCGCTCACGATCGCCTACCTCGGACCCGAGGCGACCTTCACGCATCTGGCTGCCCTTTCCAAGTTCGGTTCGAGCGTTGAGTATCGGCCCTGTATCAGCTTCACGGAAGTCTTCCGCGAGGTCGAGATGGGCCGCGCGGATTACGGGGTTGTCCCGATCGAGAATTCAATCGAAGGCGCGGTGAACCACACGCTCGATATGTTCATCGATTCCGATCTGAAGATCTGCTCCGAGATCTTCTACGAGATTTCGCACAGCCTCATGACGAATGCCCCGGATCTCAAACGCGTCCGGCGCGTCTACTCCAAGGCCGAGGTGTTCGGCCAGTGCCGGATGTGGCTGGAGACGAACCTGCATCACGCGGGGCTCGTGGAAGCTCCGAGCACGGCCGCGGCGGCGCAGCGCGCGGTACAGGAAGATGGGGCGGCCGCCATCGGGTCAAAACTCGCGGCGACGATCAACAACCTGCCCGTCCTTGCCGAGGCGATCCAGGATATCGCGAACAATGTGACGCGGTTCCTCGTGATCTCGAAGCAGCTTCCGGCGATGACGAAGCACGACAAGACTTCGGTTGTCGTGTCGATCCGCGACAAGGTGGGGGCGCTTTACGAGATGCTGCTCCCGATCAAGAAACACAAGATCAACATGACAAAGATCGAGTCCCGCCCTTCGAAGAAAAAGGCGTGGGATTATTACTTTTTTATCGATTTTGAAGGCCACGTTGAGAACCCGCGGGTCCGGAAGATGCTTTCGGAGATGGAGCGGAAAGTCAAGTTCGTGAAAGTGCTCGGCTCCTATCCCGCGACGGGAGAACCGAAAGACTAAAAATAAGGCGCACGCCGTCCGCCGCGCGATGCATGTGGCCTTGTGGCGTGTGATGTGTGATATGAAAATGATACCCTTTAAGCCGAATATCCAGAGTATCCGTCCCTACGAACCGGGGAAGCCCATCAAGGAGCTTCAACGTGAGTACGGGATTCGCAACGTCACGAAGCTGGCCTCGAACGAGAACCCGCTCGGGCGTCCCTCAACCGACGTCCTGCGCGCCATGCGCAAGGCGATCCGCGAGGTTCATCTTTATCCGGACGGAAGCTGCTATTACCTGCTCGAACGGCTTGCCGGGGAAATCGATATCCCGAAGGACCAGATCATTTTCGGCAACGGCTCCAACGAGATCATCGAACTGGTGGCCCGCGGTTTTCTGTCGGAAGGGGATGAGGTCATTTCCTCCGAGATGTCGTTCCTGGTCTATCCGATCCTGACGCAGGTTTGCGGCGGCCGGTTCAAGGCCGTTCCGATGACGAAAGACTACCGTTACGACCTGGACGGCATCCTGGCCCAGATCACGGAACGGACGAAGCTTGTCTTTATCGTGAACCCGAACAACCCGACGGGAACCTATCTGACCGCCCGGGAGATGGACGCTTTTCTCGCGAAGGTCCCTCCGCGTGTCATCGTCTGTTTTGACGAGGCCTATGTGGATTTTGTCGAGGCCGCTGATTTTCCGAGGTCGCTTTCCTACATCAGGGAGGGCCGGCCGAACGTGATCGTCCTCAGGACCTTCTCGAAGGCCTACGGCCTTGCGGGGCTCCGCGTGGGTTACGCCGTGACATCAAGGGAGATGACGGAATACCTCCATAAGGTTCGCCAGCCCTTCAATGTGAATCTCGTCGCGCAGGCTGCCGCGGTGGCGGCAATCGAGGACAAGTTCTACCTCTGGAAGACCAAACGGCTCGTCAAGACCGGACGGAAATATTTTTACAAGAAATTCAAACAGCTCGGACTTGAATACCTGCCGAGCCAGGCGAATTTCGTCCTCGTCAACGTGAAAAGAAGCGGCAGTGAGATATTCCAGGAACTGCTCCGCAGCGGCATGATCGTGCGGGCGATGGGGGCCTACAAGCTCCCGGACTGGATCCGCGTGACCGTGGGCCGTCGCAGCGAGAACGCGCAATTCATCAGATTGTTGAAAGCGTGCCTGACGGAAAAAACCTGAAAATCAGGGACTCAGGACCGGGTCCCCCGAGGGGGTTAAGAAAATGATCATCGTTCTCAAGAAGACAGTAACGCCGCAGGAGCTGGATCATATCTGCCAGAAGGTGCGTGAGCTTGGCCTGACGCCCCAGGTATCCCGCGGCGTCGAAAGGACCGTGATCGGTGTCATCGGGGACGAGGAAAAGCTGCAGGTCCAGCCTCTCGAAGTGTTCCCGGGTGTGGAGCAGGTCCTCGCGATTCTGAAACCGTACAAGCTCGCAAGCCGGGATTACCGGGCCGAAAATACCGAATTTGAGATGGCCCACGGCGTCAAGGTCGGCGGAAAAAAGATCGTTGTCATGGCGGGACCGTGCTCGGTTGAGAATTATGACATGCTGTTCGACCTCGCGAAGATCGTCAAAAAGGCCGGCGCGACCTTCCTGAGAGGCGGCGCTTTCAAGCCGCGGACCTCTCCGTACTCGTTCCAGGGGCTCGGAGAAGAGGGGCTCAAATATCTCCGGCAGGCCGCGGATGAAACGGGGCTTTTGGTGTGCACGGAAGTGATGGACACGCGCCAGGTGGAACTCGTCGCGAAATACGCCGACATGCTTCAGATCGGCGCGCGCAACATGCAGAACTTCGATCTCCTGAAGGAATGTGGTGCTTCCAAAAAACCGGTCCTTCTGAAGCGCGGGTTGAGCGCCACCGTGAAGGATCTTCTCATGTCGGCGGAGTACCTCCTTTCCAGGGGAAATTTCAAGGTCGTCCTCGGGGAGCGGGGAATCCGGACGTTCGAGACATCGACCCGCAACACGCTCGACCTGAACGCGATTCCGGTGATCAAAAAAGAGACGCACCTTCCCGTCCTCGTGGATCCTTCGCACGGGACCGGTTACCGTGATTTCGTGACACCGATGGCCATGGCGGGTGTCGCGGCGGGATGCGACGGTCTGATGATCGAGGTTCACCAGTGCCCAGAAGAGGCAAAAAGCGACGGCGAGCAGTCGCTCTTGCCCGGGCAGTTCGAGGAATTGATGAAAAAGGCCCGCGCTGTTGCTCATGCGGTGGGAAGGGATATCTGATACGGGGACTCGTCAAGATGATTTGATGATGAGTTCCCGGGTGCTAGTCCCGAGTCCTGCAAGTCGGTAGCGAGGCAAATCGATGAAATTCAAAAAAATCGTGATTGTCGGGCTGGGTTTGATGGGCGGTTCGCTTGCGGCTGCTTGCCGGAAGGCGTTCCCCAAGACCTTGATCTCGGGTGTGACCCGCAATCGCCGGGCGCTTGCCCGCGCGCTGAGGGAGCGATGGATCGATGAGGGGACCGGGAACGTGGCGTTCGGGGCCTCGGAGGCCGATCTCATCGTCCTTTGCACTCCTGTGGATGTTTATCTGCCCATTCTGAAAGAGATCGACCGCGTCTGCGGGCCGGGCGCGCTTGTGATGGATGTCGGGAGCGTCAAAGGTTCTGTTCACGCCCTTGTGAACGCGAAAAAATGGCGGCGGATTTCCTTCGTCGGCGCCCATCCGATGGTGGGTTCTCACAAGCGGGGGATCGAAGCTGGGTGCCCCGCCCTCTATCGAGAGGGGACCGTAATCCTCACGAAAGACCGGAAGACCTGTCCCGGAAGTTTCCGGAAGGCGCTTCGATTCTGGGAAAAACTTGTGAAAAAGACAGTCGTGCTCGATCCGCTGACCCATGACGCGCTTGTTTCCGAGATCAGCCATCTCCCTCATGCGATGGCGGTCTGCCTTGTCCATGCGGTCTCCGCGAAGGCGCTACCGCTTGCGGCCGGGGGATTCCGCGATACGACCCGCATTGCGGCTTCCGACACTTCGATCTGGCTTCCCATCTTCGAGGCCAACAGGCGGCAGGTTCTGCGGGGTGTTAAAAAACTGGAACGGGAATTAGAATGGTTCCGGCGTATCCTGCGTACGTCCGATACCAACCGCCTCAGACGATACCTCGATCAGGCTCAAAAGATCCGCAAGAGCCTGTAGCTGTACGCCGCGAAGGGGCTTTAGCCCTGTGCCGTGGGGCTCGCGGCGAAATTAAAAATCATCCTTCCCAAACGAAATATCTGTGTTATACTTCCGCTTGTTCGCGTCCTCTCCGTGGCGCCAGCCGTGGAAAATTCAAGGCGCGGGCAGCCTCATTCCGCCCCAGGCGGAAGAGGGATCCCCAAGGAGGAATTTCCACCATGCAATCCCAGTTCGCAGAGCTTTACGAGAAGTCTTTTCAGTCCATTACGCCGGGCGATGTCGTGACCGGAACGGTCATTCAGATCCGGCAAAAAGATGTTGTCGTTGATATCGGATACAAATCAGAAGGCATCCTTCCCCTGGATGAGTTCCTGGACCCCGCGGCCCTTGCCGTCGGGCAGGAGATAGAAGTGCTTTTCGAAGGTTTTGACGATCGTGAAGGGACGGCCCTTCTTTCCAAACGGAAGGCGGACCGCCAGAAGACCTGGAACGAGATTCTTTCGAACGCCGAAGAAGGCGCGATTGTGGAAGGCCGCATCGCCCGCAAGGTTCGCGGCGGTTTCATGGTCGATATCGGCATGGAAGCGTTCCTCCCGGCCTCGCTCGTGGATATCCGTCCCGTCCGTAACCAGGATGCGTTTGTCGGTCTCCAGAGCAAGTTCCTGGTCGTGAAGATCAACCACAAGCGCAAGAATGTGGTCGTGTCGCGCAAGGACCTGCTTGAGAAGAGTCGCCAGGAGGCGCGGACCGAGAAGCTCAACGAGCTCAAGGTCGGCCAGATTGTCCACGGCAAGGTGAAGAACATCACCGATTTCGGCGTGTTCATCGACATCGGCAGCCTCGACGGTCTTCTTCATATCACCGATATGAGCTGGGGCCGTATTTCGCATCCTTCCGATCTCGTGAAGATCGGCGATGAGATCGACGTGGCCGTGATCTCGATCGACAAGGAGAAGCAGAAGATATCTCTCGGTCTCAAACAGAAATCCGAGGACCCGTGGGTGACGGTCGAGCGCCGTTACGCGATCGGCAACCAGGTCCGCGGCAAGGTCGTCAACATCCTCCCGTACGGCGCGTTCGTGGAGCTTGAGCCGGGCATTGAGGGACTTGTCCATATCAGCGAGCTTTCCTGGACCAGACGCGTGACGCACCCGAGCGAAGTGCTCTCGGTCGGTCAGGAACTGGATGTCGTGATCCTGAGTCTCGACACGACGGCGAAAAAGATCTCCCTCGGCGCGCGCCAGGCGCAGGAAAATCCGTGGGACAAGGTCAGCGACAAGTATCAGGTCGGCAGCCGCATCCAGGGCACGGTCCGCAATCTTACCGATTACGGCGCGTTCGTGGAGCTTGAGCCCGGCATCGAAGGCCTCCTTCATGTTTCCGATCTTTCGTGGACCCACAAGGTCGCGAAGCCTTCGGATATGCTGAAGAAGGGCGATACGGTCGAGGTCATGATCCTGAACGTCGACACCGACGCGAAGAAAATCTCGCTTGGCATGAAACAGCTGAAGGACGATCCGTGGAATGAGCTCACGAAGGGACTCATGACGGGCCTCGAGATGCAGGGAAAGATCACCCGCGTCGTGAACTTCGGCATCTTCGTCGAGCTTGACAACGGGCTTGAGGGACTGATCCACGTTTCCGAGCTTCCGGACCGCAACGGTCAGGACCTCGCGAAGATCTACAAGGTCGGCGACGCGATCCACTGCGGTATCCTGCATGTGGACCACGACGGCCGCAAGATCGCTCTGACCTGCAAGAACGAGCACGTCTCCTCGTAAGACGGGTGATCGTGCAGCCTTCTGCCGGGAGTCATCGCCGAGTAGTTATTACCGGCATCGGTGTGGTTTCATCCATCGGTGCCGGTAAGAAGGCGTTTTGGGAGTCCCTTTCGCAAGGCAAGAGCGGCGTGTCGCTCATTTCATCGTTCGACACCTCCGCTTTCACCACAAAGTTCGCCGGCGAGATCAAGGATTTCGATCCGGCCGCGCATATCCTTCCCAAAAAACTCAAACGCATGGACCGTACGACCCAGCTTGCGGTCGTCGCTTCCAGGATGGCGGTCCAGGACGCGGGTCTCGATCTCCAGGCGGATGGCCACCGGGAGCGGACCGGCGTGATCATCGGGACGGCCCTTGCCGGTGTCGGTTACATTCTCGAACAGCATGATATTCTCCGGGACCGGGGTCCGATGCGCATTAATCCGTTCACGGCCCTCGCGTCGTTCCCGGATGCCTGTGCGGGCAATGTCTCGATCGAGCTCGGCGTGACGGGTCCCAGTTTTTCGCTTGCGACGGCCTGTTCCTCGGCTTCCGACGCCTGCGGTTACGCGTTTGACGCGATCCGGAGCGGCCAATTGGATTTCCTGATCATGGGTGGCGCCGAGGCGACAATCTTCCCGGGCATCATGGCTTCTTTTTGCGTGGCACGCGCCCTTTCGACCCGCAACGACCAGCCCGAAAAGGCCTCCCGGCCTTTTTGTGCCGACCGTGACGGGTTCGTTCTCGGTGAAGGCGCCGGAATGTTTGTGGTCGAAGAGTATGAACATGCCCGGAAGCGCGGCGCTCATATCTATGCCGAGATTCTGAGCCATGGAATGACCTGCGATGCGTATCACATGACCGCTCCCGACCCGGAAGGAAAGGAGGCGAGCCGCGCGATGCGTTTGGCTCTTCGCAATGCCGGAATACAGCCCGAGGATGTCGATTACATCAATGCCCACGGAACGTCGACGCCGCTGAATGACAAGACCGAAACGCTCGTCATTAAAAAGGTTTTTGGGGACCACGCCTACAAGATTCCCGTCAGCTCGACAAAATCCATGATCGGCCACCTGATCGGTGCTGCGGGAAGTGTGGAAATGATCGCGACGTTGCTCGCGATGGAGAATCAGGTGATCCCTCCGACGATCAACTATCATCTGAAAGACACAGAGTGCGACCTGGATTATGTCCCCAACGAAGCGCGTCCCGCGAAGATCCGGACCGCGATGAAGAATTCCTTCGGTTTCGGGGGGAAGAATTCGATCCTGATTCTCAGAAAAGTCTGATTGTGATGAACGCATCTGTTTTGGCGATAAACTTTCTTGAAAGGGGCTGGCCCCGGGGACCGGAACAATGACCAACGCCATCCATCCAGCGTCCGTGATCGGCAGGGATGTTGTGCTCGGCGCGGACAACACGATAGGACCGAATGTCGTGATCGAGGATGGCGTCCGCATCGGTTCCGGGAACCGGATCCTCCAGGGGGCCTTCCTCGGGAAGGGGACGGAGGTCGGCGATCAGAATGAGATTCACATGAACGCCGTGGTCGGACACGTGCCGCAGGACCTCGCGTACAAGGGCGAGGAGACGTTCACGAAGATCGGCTCCGGGAACGTCATTCGGGAGTTCGTGACGATCCACCGGGGGACCAAGGCGGGGACGTCGACTGTGATCGGAGACGGAAATTTCATCATGGCGTACTGCCATATCGCGCACAATTGCCACCTCGGGAATAACATCATCATGGTCAACCAGGCTTCGTTGACAGGGCACTGCGTCGTCGAGGACCGCGCGTTTCTTTCCGGCATGACGGGATTCCACCAGTTTTCGCGCATCGGGACGCTCGCGATGGTGAGCGCCCTTTCGGCTTTCAACAAGGATATCCCGCCGTTTGTCATCTGCGGAGGACGTCCGGGCGTTGCCCAGGGGATCAACGTGGTTGGCATGCGCCGGGCGGGGATCGGGGCCGTGACGAGAACCGAGATCAAGGAAGCCTACCGCCTTTTGTACCGGTCGGGTCTTAATACCACCCAGGCCCTCGAGGAGATCAAAAAACGGTTCCGGAGTCCCGAAGTGGCGCACTTCGTGGCATTCATCGAAGCATCCAGGCGGGGGATCATCGATGGTTCCATGTCCGGTTCGGATACGATCTCCCACCGCAAACATCGCGGATCTTCTCAAGCGGAATCCGCCGATGACTCGGAAACCGCGGAAGTCCTCTGATTTTTCGGCGTTTGCTGATCCTCTTTTCTTCTCCGGCATTTTATTACCCGCTTTACCTCGCGCCAGCCCAGCCTTCGCCCCCGTCGTGTAGATCGATCCGGAACGTTCTATCGAGAAAAGTGTGTGAATGCTAGGTTATGCTATATCCTGGCAATGATAGAAGGCTGCTAAAACCTTGCGATGTTTTTTGCATGTTTGCCAGCCGACCTCCAGGAGAAAATATTAAAAAAATCAGGCCCTGCCCCTTGTAAATAAAATAACTGTCGGTTATATTTCTGAAACCTTTCTAAAGGTTCAAAATAAATCGATAAAATGGGTTTCATTTCTTAAAAAACACGTTTCAAAATCCGCCTGACACCGGCAAGAAAGGGTTAAACCTTAAACGATGGACAGCAAAAACAGCACAAGTGCCTCAAGTTCTTCTTTCGGCAGATTCAAACCCGCCATTGCTTTTGTCACGCTTGTTACGTTCATCGCGACGACCCTTTGGACACCCGGAGTGTCTTTTGCCGCGGCAACAATGTCGGAAGTGAATCTCCCGTATCAGGCTGTTCTCGATACGAACCTGCGGTTCGCGCTGCCGCGGGACATAGGGAAGATCGAGGACCTGAAACTGGGGCGGGGACCGGGCGTCGTGCATATCCAGACCGCTCACGGTCACTACGACGCCCAGCAGAAGATCCGCCAGATCTTGCATCATCTCGACAAGCATTACGGCATCCGGACGCTCCTTGTCGAGGGAAGCGCTTTCAGGCTCCGTCCCGAACTCTTGAACTTCTTCCCCAGGGACCCCAAGCTTACGGCGAAGGTGGCGGACCGGCTCACGAAGAGCGCGATCGTGAAAGGTCCCGAACTTTACCTTCTCGATAAAGTCCGGCATCCCGGGTCGGCCGAAGGATATGGCATCGAAGAGGCCTCCGCATACCGCGCGAACGGCGAGGCCTTTGTCGAAGTGTTGACCCAAAAAGAAAAGACCTCCGGTTTCCTCGCGCAGATGAATGAGGGGATCGAGCGTCTTTCCGCGCCGTACCTCAACGACAACCTCCGCAAATTCGTCCGGACGCAAGAGTCCTTTGAAAAGAAGATCATGCCCCCGGACGCGTGGTTTACCTATCTGAAGGAAGAATCGTCCCGGACGCTCAAGCTTGAGCTCGGGGATCCCGCCGAACAGCTTGAATGGCCCATGATAACGCGGCTTTTCATGATCAGGAAGCTTCAGCGGGAACTCGACGCGAAGAAGCTCCCGAAGGAACGGGACTCGTTCCTGAAGGCGATCAGGCGTTTCATTCCCGGGGCGGGCGTCTGCGCCGCCGTCGAAAAGATTCTGAAAAATGATCCGGTGAGCCAGCCGTTGCCCGATCCCGAGACCAGCCTTCTTTTTGAAGAAATGACCCGCCAGCTTCCCCAGGATTTCAATTACGCCCTTTTCCCGAATGTCCGCGCCTTCATCGGCACGCTGATCCTTACGAGCGAGCTCAAGGCGGCCGCGCTCATGAACGAGACCGGGAAATTGACGGATGCCGTCACGGACAAGCTCGCCCGCACGGCGACCGAAAAAACCGTGATCTCGCTTCTCAAGGACTACCGGCTTCTTCAGAAGCTGTTCGCGCTTGAGCTGACGCCCGCGGACTATGAAGCTCTTTTAAAGCGGACCACGGAACTGACGCCCTCTGTGATCGCAAAGCGTTTTGAGAAGGCTGTGGCCGGCTCGTCAAAGCGGGTGAAGGATGTCCGTTTTAGGCATACCGGCGAACTGGACGCCCTTTACGCGAGCGCCCTGAAATTCTATGAGGGTGTCAAGGCCCGTGACCTCGCGATGATCGGCATGATCGAAAAACGTCTCCTTGAAACAGGGGCCGACAAAGTGGCTGTCGTGACCGGCGGTTTTCACTCCGAACCCTTCCGTGACTATTTCTCTTCCAGGGGCTACACCTATGCGCTTGTGTCGCCCAGGATCACCGATGCGGATAAAGCCGGATATGAGGCCTACATTAATCACACGTTGCAGACAGTCGCTGGTCGCCCGTCTCCTGTTGCCGGTATTAAACCAGTGACCAGCGGCCAGTCCCCGGTGACCCGCTCCACCCGCGAATCCCCGTTTGTGTCCGCTTCGCCTGCCGAATTGAGGGCAATGGGTGTTGATGCCGAAGCTCTTGCCCGTGCCGAATATCGCGCCGCGCTGCCCGTCCTTGCCGGGAATCCCGGGGCCGCGCGGGCACTTGCGTTGCAACTCCGCGCGGAAACCCGGGAAGATCCGGTGCGGGAGGTTGCCGGGACCGACGCCCTGATAAACCTCATTGTGGATAATCTGCTTAAGGCCGTTTCCAGTGACAGATACCTGATTTTGACGGCGCTGGGGAACAAAACAACCCTGGCCCAGGTCGGTGAGGAATTCCCCGATGTGTCGCAGGAAATCTATGAGACGCTCGGCGGCGAAGGTTTTAATAATGAGGAGGCTGAGGTCTTTTTTGAGAATCATCACCGCGCGATCATTTCCGCTCTTGCCCGCGCCGAGGCGAGGGAGAGAAGTACCGCAAAACCCCAAACGAGGGCGAACGATCTTCTGGCAGCTCTTCTGAAAGCGTTCAAGCGTAGCGGTGACTTTCAGGCGTTTCTTCGGGATGTCCAGACGATCCTCAAGGTTTTCTTCTTCCATGAGACGACCGACGGGAAGATCTACAAGATGCAGCTGGCCGGGGCTGGAGTGAAATGGGTGAAGGACATCGGCGACATGCGGTATGAATATTTAAACAACCGCTTGTGGAATCTGCCCATGCGCGCGAAGCTCTTTGGCGATATCGCCGTGACTTTCATCGATGGCAAATTCGGGATCTATATCCTCTCCGACGCGCCCCGCCGGCTTCCGATCGTCACCCGGACCGGCAAATCTTCCACGGTTATCTCCAAAAAAGGGAACAAGGTCCTGACGGTGGTCGGGGAGATTCCGTTCGAGGACACGGCTATGGCATCTGTTCTGCTCGATCCGAAGCAGACCATCTGGAATTTCCGGAAAAGACCGGACGGGCTTCATTTTATCGTCAGGTCCACGAACGGAACCGTTCATCTCGATAAAGTGATCTCCGAGGAACGGAGCGGGTCGGGAACGGAGCTGCGCCCCAGGCGTTCGACCGAATTCGGTGGGTTCCTCCCATTGGTTTTTATTAATTCCAATATGATCGTTAACGCTTTGGGATTTTTGTCTTATGCCGCGATCGCTGCCGGTGCCGGGCTCTTTGTGTTCGCGTTTTACTCACTCTATCGTTACGGTGGGTATAAAAAGCAGGATAATGTTCCTGAAGAGACTTCCCCCCGTAAACGGGCTGAGGCGCGTATGTCCGATCCCGTTTATGACAAGGATCTCGAGGCCGCGCGTAATCTTCTTCGCCGGGAGAAGGGGAACCTTTCCGTCATGGAAAACAACAGGAAACTTCTGGCCGCGAACCCGAAAGCCTATCATCCCAAGTATAGGGAATTCAAACAACTGGCGTCTCTCGATAATCAGATCGCCGCCCGGAAGGCCCTGATCAAACAACTCGAGGCGGATGTGCAAGAACGGGAAACTGTGCCCGCGCGCTCGGAATGGCGCACTGGTGAAGAATCGCCCAGCCCCATTTATGACGAAATGCTTCTTTGGGATCTCAAAAACGGGAACCATGGAAGGCAACGTGAGAGGGAAGCCTGGTTCGGACGCGTGGCGAATGAGCCGATTCTCCGGAACTTCCTCGCTTCAAACCTCCCGGAATTGCTGAATCACCAAGACCCTTGGGTAAGGGATTTTTCGCGCAAGCTTCTTGCGAGAATCAACGCGATGCCGCGGCGTTCCGAAATGCGGGAAAACGCGGAAGCTATGGTCGCTGGAGTCGCTGCGGATCTTCGCGATTATATCAAAGGAGATGTCGATTTTTTTCTCGATGCCGTAGGGAGTCGGACGAACCTAACGATCCTCAAGGACGAGCATAGCGATATCGCTGATGTGATCGCCTACGCGCTTCGCGAAGCAGGTTTGAATGACAAGCAGGCGGAGAGTTTTTACACAAAGAATCACGACGCGATTCTGAGGGCTCTCGAGGCGACGCGCTCCCGAACACGCGGTGACCGCGTTGAGCTCCCCGTGAATCCGATGCTGGCCCCGCCTGAAAGATCAGGCGCAGCTGTTTTCGCGATCCATCCCGCTTTCCGGTTAATGCCTGTTGATAAGAGAGCCGTCTTACCCAGCAAGGGGACCAAGGCTGAAAGGACGAGGGGCTCGGCGGTTCTCGATTTGCTTAAAGCGATCGCAGCGGTTGGATTTTTCATCGGGGGCATCGGACTCATGGGGACATTGGAATTTGAGGATGAAGTGCGTTCCGAAAGTGAAAACATCGAGTGGGCGAAGATTTATGGGATCACAGAATCCCAATACCGGGAGTTCGCTGAAGAGTTCGCCCGGGATCCGTTTGCGGCGGGTGATGTCCGCTCCTACATCCTCGGTAAACTCGGGGTTGAAGTGACCTCCGCGACCTGGAATGGCGTGATCGAGGGTTCCGGGATCGACGAATCTGAAGATGCCGAAGCTGTTCGCCGGGAAGTCCGCATGCGTTCCGGGTTGAGGAATGTTCCTGAAAAAGAAGGCGTGATTACGCCCGGCCGCGCCGAAATGCGGGGTGATCTGCCGCGGGCGACCGACGACGAACTGCGCTTCATGAAGGCGCCGGATCGGTTTATGGAGGAACTGAAACAAGATCCCAATTTTCGGTATCTCGGTGGTTTTGATAATCATGAAACATATCGTCCCGAGCAGGCTGTTCTGAAGCTTGATGGGGGACAGGAGCTTGTTTTTTTGCGCATGATGCGCAGCCATTATTACACCGATTGGGGGCCCATTTCCCCGTACCATTTCATTCTGAAGAATAAGGACGATACGTTTTCCGTGAAGCAAGAACCCGCGTCCGGTTTGGGCATGCACCTCAGCTTTACCGCGGGAGGCAAGGACGCTCGCGGTATTCCATACAACAGGGATATTTCAGTTCTTGGTTTGAGCCGCGCAGGCTCCAAACGTTTTGTGCTTTTTGCCGCGGAGGAAAGCGTTGCGAGCATTCTTCAGCAATTCAAAACGGTCCGCTTTAGCGTGGGTCAGGTCAAAGGACTGCCCGTCACTGTCGAATGGAGGGCGGTACCTGAAGATTTTTGGATCTCGAAGGAGGGGAAGCGGATGCTCGCGCGGCATTCGGCGATCCGCGGGAATGCGCAACTCGAAGGAGCCCGGCTTGGTCGCGTGGCGTTCAAGGACGCCCAGGGGCGTCCCGACGTCCCGTTCCTTCGGCGGCTTCAGTCGCTTTGGGAAGATGCCTCGCGCGGGAAACATCACACAGACATTCTCGAGGCCCTTAGCGATATTTTGAATGATTTCCACATGATGCTGATGGCCGGAGGCAATTGGATGATGGAAAACAGGATCGGGAAATTGATGGAGGGAGTTTCGGAGTATGCCCTTTTTCGCGCGCTGGCCCTGAGGTTCGCGACGGAAGGTCCTGAGGCCATGCGTCTTTTCCTGGATCAGCTTAAAGGTAAAGGATCTGATGTTAGTAAAGAAATCCTCTGCGCTTACCTGACGGGTTTTTTGACCCGGGAAGTTCGTCGTCAATTAGTCACCCCGAAGCCCGCTCCGGAATCTCAACGCGCGGAACTTCGGGCGGGAGCGGTCAAAGCTGTCGAGACGCCGGCGCTGCCATCTTATATCCGGACGGTCGGGGTTGACACCTGGCAGGTTCCGGTCAACAGCCTTGTGAATGCGATTGAAATGATCGTGAGGTTCAAACAGTCGGATCTCCCGATCGAGGTCAGGACCGGGGAGTTCCGTCATTACAGCGAACGGGGTGTGCAGCTTGCCCTGGTGAGCAGGATGACCCGGATGATCAAAGACCGCGCGACCAAGGCTGAGATTCGGATCGTGAAGGGAAAACTCAGAGTTCGTCCCGTGGGCGCGAAGCCTCGTGTCGAAATGCCCGGCCAGAGAAGTCTTGTGTCACGTCAGGAACTGAGGGCGGGAGAGGGTATCCGTCATGGGGAGACAACTGTGGCGTTGACGCGGGACGAGATCAAGGTTGAAGTGATCAGGCTGATCTCCGAAGAATCGGTGGTCCCTTATCAGGACGGTGATCAGGTCGGGACGGTTCTGGACTCTGTTTATGTGAGCGATCTCGAACTGAAACTGGAAGAGGTCTATAAGCTGCCGGACGGCTATTTGTGGAACCGGATTTCCGTTCAATCCACCGCGGACGATATTGCGCAGACCGTCTTTGATTTTGTCGATGCCCGCGCGATCCGCGCAGGAGCGGCGGGAATTCGGGCAGAAATGCGCGTCGGTGCGACCGCAGCGGAGATTGCGCGCGGGGTAGGATTGTTTGCCGGGACTCTGAGGCCGACGGGAATCCGCGGAACCGTTCGTCCAAGTCAGGATGCCGATTTCCGTGAAATCCAGATGTCCCAATGGCCAGAAACGGGACGGAAAGAAGACGCCTCGCGAGGCGCTGGATTGGTGGCGCGCGGCGTGGTCGCGTTTGCCACGGCTGCTGCGGGTGCATCGTCGCGTCAGTCGACCGATAAGGTGCCCGCGGGAGCTCTCTCCATGATCGACAAACTTCATGGGAAGGGGCACAAGCTCATGAGTAAGGGAGCGACGCCTATTGGAGAGTACGGTGACCGGGTTTATTCCTACATGGGGCTGATGCTCACGGATATCGGCATGCTTCTCAGAGAGGTTTCCTCGGCCGTGTCGGGTGCGTCCACGTCGAAGAACCGGGTTCTCATCATGACCAACGCTAATTATCAGGAGGAACTCAACGAAGAGCTGAAGCGGAACGGTTTTTATGGGATTCCTGGGGAACAGTTTGTTCGCAATCAGGGCAGAATCGGTTTTCAGCAGGATCTCGCGCCAAAATTCTATTTGAGCGAACGGGATATTCCCAAGGCTTATGCGACCGCCGTGAAAGCTTCTCCGGAAGTCCCTATTGAAGAACACAACGCAAGGCGTGACGCGAGCATTCAGAAGGCTAGAGAAGTTGAAGCGGCGATCGCGAACGGTCACCCTGAAGCGGTGATCCATCCCACGGAGCGGGATCCGGCGGGACATGCCGAATTCTTCCACCAAATGGTCTCTAAGGGAATCCTTCTCGACTTGATCGATGCGGGGATCAAATATATTCCGTTCCGGAATATAGACAACGCCGCGGCAACCTATGACGCTAATTTTTTAACATTACTGGGGTGGATGGATCGCAAGGGTTATGACGCGATCTTTGAGGTGTCGCGTCGCGGGCCCGGGATGAAAGGCGGGGCTTGGATGATTGGGCAAAGAGGCAATCACCGGATCGCGGAAGACCCTTCCATTGAAGCGACCTGGAAACGGATTGTCGCGGATTATGAGAAAGATGGTTGGCGGAGACAGTTGCAAATCGATCCCGCTACCGGCAAGGGAAAAACACCCGAAAAACTTCCTGCAGGGGTTTTGTCCGATCTGGAGGCGAAGATTATGGCCGGCCAGAGCATCGAAATCGAGCCGACGGACCTCTCCTATGAAACAGAGACGATCATGACCGTCAAGGGGCTTCGGCAGTTGGCGAATGCTGATAAAGAAAAAGAAGAGTCGCGGATCGCCGTGTTCAGGAATGCCGAAGGGGACTACCGGCTCATCCGGAAAGTGAATTCCGCGGATGTTGTGGGGATGAATAACGCAGTTGCTATTTATACGCCAAAATACATTGCGGACATTTACCGGAGGGATGCGACGCAGTCTTTTGATGATTTCGTCAACGAGATGCGCGATGCCAGATCCAAAGGGACTTTGGAGAAACTCGCGGAGCGTGGACGTGCGAAATTGCCGCTGCTTTTCGACCCGAAACCCTCGAAAGACCTGAGCGTCATCGGCCTTGGCAAGGCGGAGGGAAACATGCATGAAGTTACGGGTGAGGTTTCTGACAATGTGCGAGTGAGGGCGGTCGGCACAGCCAGCCTTCGGGAATTCGATATGGATCGTTTTAACGCGCTTTCGGATTATGACAAGGCTGCTTTTATGGACCGGGTTGTGTTCCGGTTTCTGGCTACCAAGCAGTGGGAAGGACCTGTGGAAAGCTGGGTGGCTAATCTTAAATTGTATCCGATCATTATCAAGCGGGTGATGGAAGGACGGCGTGTCGATATTCAGGAACTCCGGAAAAACGGACTTCAGGGGTATGACGGAACCGCAGGGGCCCTTCGTGCTGAAGCCCGGATCTCCCCGACGCTCCCGACGACGTCGGTCGCGGTGAATGCGGTTCCCGCAAACACGCAAGACGGGTTCGGTGTTAAAGACCTCGAGCCTGATCTTCGCCGGATCACGATGCCTTCGTTTCTCGCTTTCGTGCGGCACCTGCGCTTCGGGATCTTCCCCGAAACGGTCCGTCAGGCGGTCATGGAACAGTTCCGCCACGGCACGGAAGTCCTGGGGATGCTGATGGCAAAGGTCGGTATCTCGAAGGCAAGCGCCGCGACCCGCGCTCCCGAAACGGCGCTACTGGACAAGTATTTTACCGCGGGCCAGAGAACGGAACTTGTCATGTCGCCGGAGGACCTGGAATCCAACGGCACGTTCTATGTGAGCGGGAGCTTTATGAACCGGTTCATCCGCGAGGACGCCGGGACGCTGTTCGATGTTCTGAAGATCTACCGCGATAAGGCCAGGGCTGCCGGCGTGAAGACCCTGCTCAAGACTTCGGGGGATGCCGGAATGTTCGAAGAGATGATAAAGGCGCTTTACCGCAAGAATGCGGTGGCCCCGAAGGATTTCAGGGAGCGTGATGAGATTGTTGCCGCCCTGAAGTCCGGAGAGATTCTCGGCATCCATGTTCTCGCGGCGGGGCAGACCGAAGTCGGCGTTGTTAAAACGCTGACCGCCAGTCTTGACGGGAAGATCGCCACGCTCTTTGATGACGAGGCTGTCCTCGAATTGCTTGAAGGCGGCAATAACTTCGCTGTTACAGCCAACGTCGGGCGCGGTGATCTCAAGCTGATCGGCCGGCTCATTGTCGAGCTTTCCTCGGTTGCTGAGCTGAGCGGGGACACGCTCCTGAAAGTCCTTGAGGATATTGTTCCGAATTACGGCAAGAAGGGAACGTCGGGATTCACGATCGGCGCTCTCACGATCGCCTCGATCGCCGAACGGTTTGTCGAACGGGCGCTTATTGCGAGATCCGCGTAAAAAAACACGGACAGGATGCGGCAGGTGGTATGCCCGACCGCTTGCTGTTTATCGTTATAACTTCGGGGACACTCATTCTTGTTGAAGAATGAGTGTCCCTGCCCTTACTAATTCCTTTCCATTCGTTCTCCTCGTTGTTAAAATATCACCTCATCCGTAACCTGTTGCAAAAGAGGTGGATAGCAGTGTTTAAACCCGTTCCGGAACAGCTGGCGATCTTCAGGGAAAACCTCGTTGAATTCATCTCTGAAAAGGAGCTTGAGGCCAAACTCACGGATTCCCTGAAAAAGAACCGCCCGCTTCGCATCAAATACGGGGCCGATCCTTCGGCGCCGGACCTTCACCTCGGCCACACCGTGCCGCTTCGTAAACTCCGCCAGCTTCAGGACTTGGGACACCTCGTTGTCTTTATCATCGGCGATTTTACGGCGCGCATAGGGGACCCTTCCGGAAAATCCGGGACGCGGCCCATGCTTTCCGAAGAACAGGTGAAAAAGAACGCCCTGACCTATCAGGAGCAGGTCTTCCAGATTCTGGACCGTTCGAAAACCGAAGTCCGCTATAACTCCGAATGGCTCGACAAGCTTACACCGCAGGCGTTTTTGAAACTCACCGCGCAGTACACCGTGGCCCGGATCCTCGAACGGGATGATTTTTCAAAACGCTACAAAGCGAACGAACCCATCGCGATCGTCGAATTTCTGTATCCGCTGATGCAGGGGCATGACTCCGTCGTGATCCGGTCCGATGTCGAACTCGGCGGGACGGATCAGAAATTCAACCTGCTCGTGGGACGGGAGCTTCAGAAGCTTGACGGGCAGGAACCGCAAGTTGTGATGACCCTTCCGTTGATTGAGGGAACGGACGGTGTCCAGAAAATGTCGAAAAGTCTCGGCAATCACATCGCCCTCAAGGACACGCCCCGCGAAATGTTCGGCAAGGTGATGTCGATCCCGGACCCGCTGATGGAACGTTTTTATCGCTATGTGAGCGCGCTGCCGTCCGAAGAAACGGGTGCGATCGTCCTGGGGTTGAAAAAGGGTGAACTGCATCCCCGCGAAATGAAGGCGAAACTCGCGGAACGGATCGTGACGCTTTTTCACAGTATCGAGGCGGGCCGCCAGGCTTCGCAGGAATTCGACGAAATCTTCAGGAAAAAAGGTCTTCCCGATGAGATCCCGACCGTAAAGATCGAAAAAAGAGAGATCGATATCGTTTCACTCCTTGGCGAAGCCGGACTGGTCGCGAGCAAGTCGGAAGGGCGCCGCCTTGTCGAGCAGGGCGGCGTGAAGGTCGACCAGGAAAAAGTTTCTGATCCGAAAACCGTCCTCAAAATCGAAAAAACGATCGTCCTGCAGTGCGGGAAGCGCAAGTTTGCCCGCATCGAACCCGCCTGAGCCATGGTTACTGTTCGCAAGCCGCGTTCCGCTGAAGGGGTCGTCCGCTTTGAAAGCGTGACGAAGAATTACGGCAAGCGCGCGGTCGTCGACAATTTATCTTTTGAGATCGCGCGCGGCGAAGTGGTGGGGTTCCTCGGTCCCAACGGCGCGGGCAAAACGACCGCGATGCGTATCCTTTCCGGTTATTTCGCTCCGTCCTCCGGGCATGTGGAGATCGAGGGCATCGACCTGTTCAAGGATCCCCGCCGCGCGAAACAGCGGGTCGGCTATCTTCCGGAAACAGTCCGCTTTTATCCCGATATGCGAGTGCGGGAATACCTGCGGTTTGTCACCGGTCTCAAGGGAGTGCCCGAGAAACGCCGCACCGACGAGGTGGAGGAAAAGATCACGCAATGCGGGCTCTCCGAGGTTTCGCACCGCCTCATCGGGCGCCTGTCGAAAGGTTACCGTCAGCGGGTCGGGCTCGCACAGGCCCTGATCGGGGATCCTTCGGTTCTCATCCTGGACGAGCCGACGACGGGGCTCGATCCCAAACAGATCACCGAAATCCGGGAGCTCATCCGGACACTTGGCAGGGAACGGGCCGTGATTCTGTCGACCCACATCCTCTCCGAGGTTTCCATGGTCTGCAACCGCGTCCTCATGATCCATCAGGGGCAGGTACTCGCGAGCGGCACGGTGCGGGAGCTTGAGGCCTGTCTGAAGGACCGGGATGCCATCTTCGTGACCGTTCGCGGTCCCGAACATGAGAGGGTCGTGACGGACCTTCTGGTCCAGATTCCCGGTGCCGAAAATATCCGGGTGGTCGAACGCCATGAAGGCGAGATCCGGTTCTGCCTCGAGACCTCGCACCCGCTGGACCTTCGTCCCGAGATCACGGAACTTTTCGTGAAAAACCGGCTGCCTCTTCTGGAGGTTCGCCGGGACCAGCTGACGCTCGAGGAGATTTTTCTGAAGCTTCTGAAGGACGGATGGTTCCAAATGCGGAGGGCGGCATGAGCCCCGTTAGAGACGGGAAGCGCAGGGACCGCGGGATGTCTGGCGGTATTTTAATGTCTGCCGATAAGTATGGGAGGGGAGACGCTATAACGCGTTTCTAACGGAATGAGAAAAGCGTTCACGGTCGCCAAAAAGGAGTGTTCGTCCCTTTTTCATTCCTGGACGGGCGTTTTCACGGGGGCGTTCTTTTTCCTCGTGACCGGAATCTTTTTCACCGTGCTGGTGCTGAGCTACGCGAAACTGTCGATGGACCCGCGTCTTGCGGGGAGCCAGACGAGTTTCCCGAACGTCAGCCAGACCCATTACATCTTCGGTTCTTTTTTCCTGAACGCGAACGTGATCCTTCTTTTTCTCGTTCCGATCCTGACGATGCGCTCGTTCTCGGAAGAGCGCAAGCATGAAACGCTCGAACTTCTCTTCACTTATCCGCTCTCCGATCTCGAGATCGTTGCCGGCAAGCTGATAGGGCTGATCTGGTTCTTTGAGATCCTCCTCGTGCCGCTCGCGGGATATTTCCTGATCTTCCACCTGATCGGAGGCGAGCTGGATTGGGGGCCAGTCATCTCGGGGTTTCTCGGTTTCTGGGCCTTGGGCACCGCTTATCTTGCGGCGGGTGTATTCGTGTCGACGCTCACCAGGAACCCCATGATCAGCGCGGTGGGGACATTCGCGCTTCTCATCGTTTTCTGGATGATGGACCTTGCTCCGATGACGGGAGAGGGCGGGGTGCCCGTGATCCTCAGCGCCATGTCGCCCCTTCAGCACTTCCGTAACCTCACGTACGGGATCCTGGACCTCCGTGACATCATCTATTTCGGTTTCTTTTTCTTTTATTTCCTGTTCCTTTCCCTCCGCTCGATCGAAACCCGCAACTGGAAGCATTTCGAATGAAACATTTCTTCCTCAAATTCCAGCTGGTGCTTGAGGCGGTGCTGCTTTTTGCGACGCTCGTGCTGGTGGGCGCGATCCTGGATCGTTACGACTATCGCTGGGACCTTACGGCGGAGAAGGTCTACTCGTTGCCGAAAAGCACGGCGAGTATCCTCCGGGATCTCCGATCCAAACCGCTTCAGGTCTCGGCCTTCTACCTTCAGGATGACCCCGCGCGGCGCGGTCTGGAGATCTTTTTGAGGGAATGCCAACGCCAGCATCCGGATTTTCATTTCGATTTTTACGATCCCGTGCGCCGTCCCACCCTCGCCAAGAAATTCCAGGTGACGACACCCGCGACAATCATCATCCGTTCGGGGGATCACGAGGAACGGATCGTGACGCCGAACGAAGAGGCGTTCACAAACGCGTTTCTGCGGATCCTGCACCCGCGGACGGTGGATGTCTGTTTTGTGAAGGGACATGGCGAGGTCGAATTGCGGGGCGACGAACCCGTTACCTACGACATGTTTCGGACGACCCTTGAAGGTTTCAATACGCGCGTGAACGAAATCGTTCTTTCCCGCGATCATGTCCCCGATGCCTGTCAGGTGGTTGCACTCGCGGGTCCGCGATGGGAGCCCACCCCGGAGGAATTTGATGATCTGAAAAAAGCGTTCCGGCAAGGAAAGGGGCTTCTTTTGCTCCTTGATCCGATGGATCCGGGGACTGGAAAGGCCTTCCCGGCTTTTGCGAAGTCGATGGGGGTCGCGCTCGGCGACAATGTGGTGGTCGATAAGGCCAGCCGGATCGTCGGCGGCGATTTTCTGATGCCGCTCGTCAGCCAGTATTTTGTCCGTCATCCGGTGTCGAAGACCATGAAACAGGCGACTTTTTTTCCGTTGCTTCGAAGCGTCCAGCCCTCGACCGATACGGTGCCGGGATTTGAGGTGGTCCCGCTCGCCATGACGGGGCCTGGGAGCTGGGCGGAATCGAACCTGTCCGCGCTTGAAGACGGGACCGTGACCTTTGATCCGAAGTCGGATATCGCCGGGCCGCTGCCCGCGGCGATCGCGGTCGAACAAATCACGGACGGAAAGCAGAAGCATGCGGCCATCACGTCGGAAGAGGCGCCGGCCGCAGACAATGGACCGGAAACTGGCGGCAGGATGATCATCGTTGGTGATAGCGATTTTCTCACCAACGGTTATCTCAGTCTTTCCGGGAACAAGGAGTTCGGTCTCAGAATCTTCCAGTGGCTGGCCAAGGACGACCGCTTTATCGAGGTCCAGAAACCGCAGTTCAAGTTCAAGCCGCTTCTCCTCGATATCCCGAAACAAAGCCTGCTGGTGTTCTCGGTCCTGGCGGTCTATCCGCTGCTTTTTATCGTGATCGGCGGCCTCTATCTTGTGATCCGGCTGCGCACGTCATGAAACTCGGCCGGACGATCGTCATCTGTCTGTTGTTCGCCCTTGCGATCGCGGTCTACCTTTACCGGGCAAGGATTGACAGGGACATTCTTGCGATCAGTCCCGACGAGGTGAGCCGGGGGTTCTCGATGGAACCGGGCGAGCAGGTGATACGGATCGAGATCCGGAACCCGGCGGCGGGAACCGCGCTCACCCTGGAAAAGGTCCGGGAGACATGGCGCATCGTTTCGCCGGTGAACAGTCTTGCCGAGCAGCAGGCAGTATCGGGACTTGCGGTAGCTTTGCGTTTCGCCTCGCAACAGACCCGGCTTCGCGCCGAGAAGGACTGGGCCGAATACGGGCTCGAGAAGCCCGGCATGGAAGTCCGCGTCGTGACCGACAAGACGCATGAGAGCACGCTGAACTTCGGGGCCGCGTCCCCCATCGGGAAGGCGGTCTACGCGCGCTGGGCCAAGGAGCGCGGCTATATCCTCGTGACCCCCGAACTGAAGTCCGCTTTTGACGTGAGCCTTTACACCCTCCGTGACAAGTCCGTGTTCCGGACCCCCATGGCGGAAGCCCGGAAGGTCTTTGTCGAGATGGGGCCCAATGCCTACGAATGGAAAAAGGACCAGGGAAAGTGGTACTGGATCGAGCCGGTCTCGAATTTCGGAAGGGAAATGCCTCCGGACCGGATGGAGCTCGTGTTCCGGGGATTGGACGGGTTGAACGTTAAAAAATTTCTCGACCGCGGGGACCGTTCCGATGCCGAGTTCGGGTTCTATGTCATTCATGACCGGATTCGGGTCGAAGGCGATCCGGATGCCGCGGGAGGCGGGGAGGTCTTTAATTTCGGGAATGAGGTGCCGCTCGAGAACGCCTACTACGGAAAGATGGAAAGTACGGGGGATGTGATTCTGATCGATCGCGTGCGTGTGATAAAATTCCTGGACCTGATGAAGGCTTTGGAAAAAGACGAGGCCGCCCGGCGCGAAAAAAGCCGGGAGCAAAAATGAGTCCGGATCGTTTGACATCGAAGACGATGTCCCGGAGAGCCTGAGTCATGAGCTTTGGTGAGAATATCCAAAAGCTGAAAAAAGACATCCGCGATGCCGCGGTTAGCGCGAATCGCCACCCCGGGGATATCCGGCTCGTGATCGTCACGAAGACGGTGAGCCCGGAAGGGATCCGCGAAGCCTACGATTCCGGCGAGCGTGACTTTGGCGAGAACCGTGTCCAGGAATGGCGGAAAAAAAAGGATGCCCTCCCCGCGGATATCCGGTGGCATTTGATCGGCCCTCTCCAGACGAACAAGGTCAGGCATGTGGTGGGGCAGGTCCATCTGATCCATTCCCTGGATCGCGTGGAACTCGCCGGCGAGATCGAACGACAGGCGGAAAAACGAAGTGTCGCGGCAGTCCCGTGCCTGATCCAGGTCAACATGTCCGGCGAGGAAACAAAGTCGGGGATCGAACCGGAAAAAGCGTCCTGGCTCGCTTCGGAGATCACGAAGTTGCCGCGGATCAAGGTGAAAGGCATTATGACGATCGGCCCCCTGACGGACGATGAGGCGAGGATCCGGGAATGTTTTAAGCGAACCGGGGAGCTTCTCGCAATGCTCCGCGCGGAACACGCGGCGCATTCCTGGGACATCCTGTCCATGGGGATGTCAGGCGATTTTCGGATCGCGGTCGCGGAAGGAAGCACCCTCCTGAGGATCGGGACGCTGGTATTCGGAGAGAGAAAGCAGTAAAATGCGTTCCCCTGCGAAGGTCCGGAGATTTCAGCGCATGGTACACCGCTGAGGAATCTGTGCGGTTCGCCAAGCACAAGCATCGTGGACAAGGCACCAAAATTTATTCAAGGAAAGCCATTGGCTAAATGAAGAAGCGCGGTTTTAACAAGATCGGATTGGTCGGTGCCGGCAATATGGGCACCTCCATCATCGAGGGGGCCTGCCGCAAAGGCATCTTAAAAGGCACGGCCATCGCGATTTATGACAAGTTCCCGGCAAAAGCGCGCTCCTTCGCGAAAGCGATCCGCGGGAAAGCGGCGCATAGTCTCGAAGCGTTGATCCGCGGAAGCGATATCCTTCTGCTCGCGATCAAACCCCAGGATTTTCCGGATTTCGCGGTTGAAGCGAAGAAGTTCCTCGAAAAGAAACAAGGCGTGATCTCGATCCTCGCGGGGTTTACGGTCGAAAAGATCCGGCAAGGACTCGGCCCCGTTTCCGTGGTTCGCGCGATGCCGAATCTCGGCGCCAAAGTCGGCGGAGCCATGACCGCCATCACGGGTCAGGACAAGATGTTGCTTGGCGCGGCCGCGGAGATCTTTGAAGGATGCGGCGAGGTCGTGACGCTTCCCGAAAATGCCTTCGACGACGTGACGGCGATGAGCGGTAGCGGTCCGGCGTACTTTTTTTATCTGATGGAACTCCTGACCGATTTCGGCGTGAAACGCGGGATACCGGCAAAAGTCGCGGCACGGCTCGCGATCCAGACGGGGCTGGGCGCGGCGCTTCTCGCAAAGAACTCGGCGGACTCCTGCGCGGAGCTCCGGCAGAAGGTCACTTCCAAAAAGGGGACGACCGAAGCGGCGCTGAAGATGCTCATGAAAAAGAGATTCGGAAAAATCTTCCAATCCGCTCTTGCGGCCGCGGCGCGACGCAGCCGCCAGCTTCGGGCAAAATAGAGCGGGGTCACTCCCCGATTTTGAAGACGAGGAAAAGGAAAAGAGATGTTCATTTTTGCGGAAATATTCAAGGCGCTTGCGATGCTCGTCAACGGGATCACGACGATCCTCTACTGGATGCTGTTCGCGCGGATCATCATTTCCTGGTTTCCCGTGGACCCTTATTCCAGCGTGGTCCAGTTCCTTATGCAGGTGACCGATCCGATCCTTGAACCGCTCCGGAAGATTCCGATCAGGATCGGCCCGATGGATTTCTCGCCGATCCTGGCTTTCATTTTGCTTGTTTTTGTGAATCGGGTGCTTGTCACACTGCTTTTGTCGGTGGCTTATAAAATCCAGGGAGGAATGTGAGATGGCGATGAAGCGGTTCTGTCAGCCAAAGGGCGGTCTGATGAAACATATCGGTGACTGTGTGAAATTCATTCGCAGGCAGACCGACTTCAGGCCCGAGATCGCATTGATCCTTGGCACCGGGCTCGGACAGCTTGCTGACAGGATCAGGACCGTGCGGGTGTTCCCGTACGAGAAATTGCCTCATTTCCCGCGTTCGACCGTGCAGTCTCACAAGGGACAGCTTGTGCTCGGGGAGATCGGCGGCAAAAGAGTCGCGGCGATGGAAGGGAGATTCCATTTTTACGAAGGCTACTCGCTCGAAGAGGTGACGTTCGCGGTGCGCGTTCTCCGGGAGCTCGGCGCGAAGGCGCTCGTGGTCTCCAACGCCGCCGGCGGGCTGAATCTCGAATTCGGCAAAGGCGAGATTGTTCTGATCACGGACCATATCAACTTCATGGGCGTGAATCCGCTTATCGGGCCGAACGAAGACAAACTCGGGCCGCGTTTCCCGGACATGAATGAGCCTTACTCCAAACGGCTGATCGATCTGGCATCGATGGCGGCGGCTGAAGTGAAGGTGCCGGTTCGCCGGGGCGTCTATATCGGGGTCACGGGGCCGTGCCTTGAAACGCGCGCGGAGTACCGTATGATGCGAAACTTTGGCGCGGACCTTGTCGGGATGTCGACGGTGCCGGAGGTGATCGTGGCCGTTCATATGGGCATGGAAGTGCTCGGCGTGAGCGTGGTGACGGATAGGTGCGATCCCGACCACCTTGAGCCTTGCGACATCAAGGAGATCATCAAGACCGCAAACGAAGCCGGCCCGAAGCTGGATAAACTGATTACGAAAACAATCGAAAAGTTTTAACAGGTACGAAGTGCGGCGTACGGAGTTGCCATGAGTAAAGAGAAGAACTACAAGGACACGTTAAATCTACCGCAGACGCTGTTCCCGATGAAGGCGAACCTCGTTCAGAGGGAGCCTGAGATGTTGAAGGGGTGGGAGAGTGATGGCATCTACAGGAAGGTTCGCGAAAAATCCGCGGGAAAACCGAAATATATCCTTCACGACGGCCCTCCGTACGCGAACGGGAAAATCCACATCGGACATGCCCTGAACAAGGTCCTGAAAGACCTGATCGTGAAGTTCCGGACAATGCGCGGCCACGATGCCCTTTATGTGCCGGGCTGGGATTGCCATGGTCTCCCGATCGAGCATGCCTGCCTGAAAGAGATGGGCAAGCGCAAGGAGGATGTGGACCGGGTCGAGTTCCGGAAGCAGGCCCGAAAATACGCCGAACGGTTCATCGGGACCCAGCGCGAAGAGTTCAAACGGCTCGGAATCTTCGCGGAATGGGAAAAGCCTTATCTTACGATGAATTTCGAGTATCAGGCCGCGATCGCGGATTCCTTCCTCCGCCTTTACGAGGACGGCTACATCGAACAGCGGCTGAAACCGGTGCCGTGGTGCTTTGACTGCGAAACCGCCCTCGCCGACGCCGAGCTTGAATACGAGGACAAGGTCTCGAAATCCGTCTATGTGAAATTCCGGCTCGTAAAGGACTCGCTGAACGGGAAGGTGAATCCGGTCGAACTCCGCAAATTCGGCGAGCGGCCGGTCTACGCGCTCGTCTGGACGACAACGCCCTGGACGCTTCCCGCGAACGTCGGGATCGCGCTCCATCCCGAGCTCTCCTATTCTTTCCTCGATATGGGTGACGAGGTCTGGTTCCTCGCGGACGCGAGGGTCCCGTTCCTCCGTTCGCTTGCCCTGAAGGCCCCGCTCATGGAGTCCATCGTCAATGTTAAGGGAGTCGTGCTGGACAAGGCGGAATACGAGCACCCGTTCCTTTCCCGAAAAGGGCGCGCGATTCTTGCCGATTACGTTTCGAGCGAGGATGGCACCGGCATCGTCCATATTGCCCCGGGCCACGGTGAAGAGGACTACAAGTTTGGCCACCTTGATAACGGCCTCGCGATCCTTTCACCGGTGGACGCGAAGGGGAGGTTCACGGAGGAGTTCGATCTTTGCCGCGGGGAGCATGTTTTCAAGGCCAACCCGAAGATCATCGAGATTCTGAAAGAGAAAAAACTTTTGCTTCATGAGGCCGATCACCCGCATTCCTACCCGCATTGCTGGCGTTGCAAGAAGCCGATTCTTTTCCGTGCGACAACGCAGTGGTTCATGAAGATCGATCACAAGGACCTCCGTCAGAAAATGCTCGGGGCGATTCAGAAGGATATCCGCTTTATTCCCGGGTGGGGCAAGAATCGCATTGCCGCGATGGTCGAGACGCGTCCGGAGTGGTGCCTTTCGCGGCAGCGCTACTGGGGTGTTCCGATCCCCGTTGTGCGGTGCGCCAGGTGTACCGGTGTTCATTTCGTCAAGGAGTCCAGGCCGAAAATCCTCGATCTTTTCAAAAAAGAAGGCGCGGACGCCTGGTTTACCCACCCCGCGTCCGAATTCGTACCACAAGGCACCCGATGTCCGAAATGCGGCGGCTCGGAGTTTGAGAAAGAGACCGATATCATCGACGTCTGGTTCGATTCGGGCGTGAGCCATCAGGCGGTGCTCCGTCAGTATCCTGGGCTCGGGTTTCCGGCAGACCTTTACCTTGAGGGGTCGGACCAGCATCGCGGCTGGTTCCAGAGCTCGCTTACGACCGCGGCGGCGCTGGAAGGAAAGAGTTCCTTCAAAAGCGTTCTTACGCACGGATTCGTTGTCGATGGCCAGGGAAAGAAGATGTCGAAATCCGCGGGGAACGTCGTGACGCCCCAGGAAGTCATGAAAGAATTCGGCGCGGATGTTCTGCGCCTCTGGGTCGCTTCCTGCGATTACCAGTTCGATGTGCGTCTTTCCAACGATATCCTGAAACAGCTGGTCGAGACCTACCGCAAGATTCGCAACACCTACCGGTACCTCCTCTCGAACCTCTACGATTTCGACGTGACCAAAGATGCCGTCCCGTTCGGGAAACAGCATCCGATCGACCGCTGGGCAGTTGACAAGACCGACCTTCTGGTTCGGACGGTGACGGATCTGTATGAGCGTTTCGAATTCCACCAGATCTACCGCGAGGTCTACAACTTCTGTGTGGTCGATCTGAGCGCGTATTATCTCGATGTGCTGAAGGACACCCTCTACACCGCCGCGCCCGCTTCGTGGCTCCGGCGTTCGGCCCAAACGTCGCTTTATTACATCCTCGCCCGGCTCGTGAAGCTGACCGCACCCATCATGCCGTTCACCTCTGACGAGGTCTGGAAATCCTATGTCCTTGAACCGGGGGTCCCGACGGTCCACGCGAGTGCGTGGCCGGAGCCGCAGGCCCGCCAGAACCCGGAATTCGCGGCGTGGGAGCATATCCGCGAAATCCGTGACGCCGTGATACCGTTCCTTGAAAAGCAGAGAGAGGCAAAAGTGATCGGTGCGGGGCTCGAGGCAAAGGTCGCTTTTACTGTAGACTTGCCGGGATCTGCCGAAATATTACACAGATATGAAAAAGAGCTCGCTCGCGTTTTCGTCGTGTCCCAGGTTTCCCTGGAAGCGGCGGCCGTGGCGGGCGTGGAGGCCGCAGAAATTGTTTCTTCGGTCTTCCGGGAGAAGCTGCGGCTCAAAGTGCTTGTGACCAGGGCCGACGGTGCCAAATGCGTTCGTTGCTGGAATTATTCTTCCGCCGTCGGTCGCGATCCCCGGCACGTCGCGCTTTGTCCGAAGTGTGTTGAAGCGATTCAGTCCCGTTAAATGAAAGAGGGAATCCGTTGGCGATCATGCTGTTCCATTTAAGGAATCCGAGGACCGTGCTCCGGAAGGCCCTGACCGGGTTGATTCTTTTCTTCCTGGGTGCCGTTTCGGCCTACCTTGTTTCCCTGATCCTCCCGCAGTTTGTTGCCGGGACGTGGGGGACCCATCCGCTGATGCCGGTCTTTGTCATGACCCTGATCTCGCTTGTGGCCTACAAACCGATCGAACGGTTCGTGAAGTGGTTTCTCGAGAAATATCTTTTCCGCCGCAAAAGTTACGCTCAGATGACCCTCATGGATCTGGCTGAAGATCTCCGGACGAACCTTGACCTGCAGGAGCTCGCGAACATGGTCGTCAATACGTTCGGTGAAGTCCTTCGGCTTCGGAACGTCGCGCTTCTCGTGCCGGACGCCACACGAAGCGGATTTGAGATTGCGTCGTCGTTCGGATGGCCGATCGCCGTGTCGAAGCGGATTCTGCTCGCGTGCGATGCGCCGCTGGTCCAGCACATAAAGGAATCGGGTCCTCATGTTGTCGTGCGATCCCCGCTGCTCAAAAGCCTTTCCTGGCAGGAAGCCAACGAGATGGGAGGGGATTTTGACGTCCTCCGGTCCGGTTGGGTCGTCCCTCTTTTTGTCAGGGAAGACCTGGTGGGCATGATCGCCTTCGGCGCGCATTCCCCGGACATGGTCTTTGACGAGTCGGATTTCCATTTCTTCCGGGAGTTCGCGGAAGCCGTCGCCCCCTGCGTTCGCAATGCCCAGGTCGTACGGCAGCTCCGGAACACCAATTTTCAGCTCCAGGATTCCCAGGCCGAGTGGTTCCAGAAAACAAAAATGTCCGCGATCGAAAAGCTTGCCGCAGGGATCGCCCACGAGGTCCATAACCCGCTCGCGATCATTTCCGGCAAGGCCCAGGTGCTCCTCATGCAGAAGAATCGCGCTCCCCTTGAGCCCCACATCGAAGAGGCGCTCAACGTCATGGTGAAGCAAACCCGCCGGGCGGCCGATATAACGAGAAAGCTTCTCATGTACTCCCAGGAGTCCAAATCGCCGAGGGAATGGTTTTCGCTGGGAAAGATTCTGGATGAGACTGTGTCGCTTGTGGGGTATCAGGCGTCGCTCGACCGTATCGAGATAAGCTGTTCGGTGGATCCCGAGCTTCCGGAATTCTTTGGGAATGTTCAGGAGATCCGCGAGATATTCCTGAACCTTTTTTTCAACGCGGTCGAGGCGATCGAAAGCGAAGGCAGGATCGGGGTCGAGCTTCGACAGGCCCCGGAGGCCGGGATTATCGAGATCCGTTTTTCGGATTCGGGGCGGGGAATCGCGCCGGAGAACCTTGAAAAGATCTTCAATCCCTTTTTTACGACGCGACATGCCGCGGTCGGCCTCGGACTTTTTGTGGCGCGCCAGATTGTGAGCCGCTACGGCGGGGCGATCCGCGTAGAAAGCCAGGCGGGAGAGGGAAGTCTTTTTATTATCCAGTTGCCGTGCCGTCAGGAAGAGACCGCCGGTTCCGCGAAGATCGCGCCGCTCGGGAAGGTCCTGATCGAAAACGAATCATAATGCCGTTATCTTTCAACCGGGAGGATGGACCATGAAAAAGAGATTGTTGCTTGTGGACGATGAGATCGAGATCTGTGAGTTCCTGAAGTCCTTTTTCGAGGATCGTGATTTCCAGGTGATGACCGCCTATTCCGGGGTCCAGGCGCTCGCGAAAGTGGAAAGCTTTAACCCGCATGTGGTGCTTCTGGATATCCAAATGCCCGAAATGGACGGTCTGACGGCTCTCCGGAAGATCAAGGAAAAACATCCCAAAACCAAGGTCATCATGGTGACTGCGGTCGAAACCCAGGACAAGATCGAAGAGGCCATGAGGGCCGGTGCCGATAACTATATCACCAAGCCCCTGAGCCTCGAATACCTTGAGAAGGATGTCCAGGAGAAGATCGACAGCCTGGCCGGGGTTTGATCTCCACTCGCCAAAAAGGACGGTTCGGATAGCGTTCATGACGGCCAGTTCGAAGGACCCACGTAATAAAAAGTTCGATTATCAGGAGGCTCTCCGCGATGTCGCCCGCAGTATGGTGCGGCTCAGGAAGCCGGACCGGCTCCTGAAAATGATCACCCGTTTCATCGACCGTCAGTTCGGGCTTCACCATACGACGATTCTCGTCCATGAGCCTTCCCGCAAGCGCTATGTTTTCGTCAATTCAAAAGGGATCCGGCGCGTCCCGGTCGGGCTCGTCAAATTCGATGCGGATCATCCCCTGATCCGCTGGTTTTTGATGGGACGGCGCAAGATGCCGTTTGGACAGGATTTTCTCCTTCTCTCCGATGTCAAAAAAATGCAGAACAAGGCCCAATTCCGTCTGGCCGCCAATTCCCGGGCTTCGGAGCTGACGCAGATTCAGAAAACGATGGAAATGTTGAAGGTGGAACTTGTGGTTCCGGGCTACTTCAAGCATGACCTTGTGGGAATCCTGATGCTCGGCGGAAAGTTCAGCGGCCGTTTTTTCACCGACCAGGAAATCCTTTTCTTCCAGACGCTCGCTAACGATTGTTCCATGGCGATCAAGACGGCCGAATACAACAATCGCCTGACGGAAAAGAACCGCGAGCTCGAGAAACGGCTTGCTGAGATTGAAAAGCTCCGTCACAAGGAACAGCGCACCTACTACGAAATCATTCGTTCCCTGGCCGAAGAGGTCGAGGCGAAATCGCCGACGGTCTTCGGGCACGTCTCCGAGGTGGAAAAGCTGGGCATGATGACCGCTCGCGAGCTCGGGCTCGATCTTTCCGGCCCCGGCAAGGATATCCTTTCTGCCGCCCTCCTTCTGCACGATGTGGGCAAGATCGGAATTCCCGACCAGATTCTGACCAAGCCCGGGCAGTTGACCGATGAGGAATGGAAGGTCATGAGGACCCATGTCGAGAAAGGGGCGAAGATCCTGGAGCCGCTTTCCGATTTCAAAAAGGTCAAAGAGATTATCATGGCCCATCATGAACGCTTTGACGGGACCGGTTATCCGAAGGGCCTAAAAGCCGCGGAGATTCCTATCGAGGCGCGTGTCGTCAGCGTGGTGGACAGTTTTCACGCGATCGTGTCCGGTCGCTGTTACCGGGAAGGGAGGCCTATTGAGGCCGCTTTTCGGGAGCTTGAACACTGTTCGGGGACCCAATTCGACCCCGTGGTGGTCGAGGCGTTCATCCGCGTTATCAGGAAAGAGATCGCCAAAGGGAAGATCGATGTTCCCGCGGCGCAGTCCTGAAATCTGCGTTTTCAGGGAAGAGGCTTGGGATTTGCCTTGCGCGGGGGAAGAGCCCTCGGTATAATGCGGCCCGTTTCGTGGAGCCTCAAAGGGGGCTTCCGCCAGACGGAGGGCCCTTAATTCTTCTTGCAAGAGAGGAAATCATATGGTGAAAAAGAAAAAAACGGTCAAAGCGAAGGTAAAAGCCAAGGCGAAATCCCGCCCTAAAGCGAAGGCTCGCCCCAAGGCCCGTCCGCGAATTTCCCGGATCAGGAAGGCCGCGTCGGTCGTCAAGGTCGTTCCGATAATGGGATATCGTGTTTCCAGGGTCTCAAAGTCCCCGAAGGGGCCCAGACTCACGAAGAGTCCTCTCGGCAAGTCGGATCTCAATGTCTTCAAAAAGATCCTCAGCGAAATGAAAAAAAAGATTGTCAGGAATATCCGGGCCATCGAGGATGAGAACCTCAATACCAGCCAGAAGGACCTCTCGGGGGACCTCTCCGGCTATGGTGTGCATATGGCCGATGTTGCCACTGACAGTTTTGACCGGGAGATCAATATCGGCCTTGCCGCCAACAAACAGCAGCTTCTGAACGACGTGGAAGTCGCCCTCAAGAAGATCGAGGAAGGTACCTTCGGTATCTGCGAGAAGTACGGTGTCGCTATTCCCAAGAAGCGTCTCATGGCCGCTCCTTACGTGCGGTTTTGCCTGCAGGCCCAGGAAGAGGAAGAGAAGGAGCCTCGTCGCAGTTGATCTTCTTTTACGGGTTGGTGGGGTTGGTTGTCCTTCTTGACCAGCTGACGAAGGCCCTCGCGGTCGCGTTCCTCTCGGAAAATTCAGCGGTCGCCATCCCGGGTGTCCTTCATTTGACACTTGTCAGAAATACCGGCGTGGCGTTTGGTTTTATGAGCGACCATAGCTCCCTGCTTTTCTCGGTCATCACCGTCAGTCTTGTCCTCCTGTTCATTCTCGTCGCGCGTTCCCGCGGCGCTTCTCTTTCCGAAAAGTGGGCGCTCAGTCTCATCCTTGGCGGTGCGATCGGCAACTGGATCGATCGATTCCGGATCGGCGCGGTCGTCGATTTTCTCGACTTCAGGATCTGGCCCGTTTTTAATCTCGCGGATACGGCCATCACGGTCGGGGTGGGGATTTATCTCCTGAGTATTCTCCGCGCCGAGAAAAAAGAATGATCCCCGTTCTGTTCTCGGTGGGCCCGTTCCATCTCTATTCCTACGGGGTTTGCCTCGCCTTGGGGATGCTTGCTTCGCTCTACCTGATGCGCCGCCGGGCCGCGCGCGAGGGGTTTCCGGCCCCGGACGATTGTTCCGATATGATGTTCTGGCTCTTCGTGTGGGGTTTTGCCGGCGCGAGGCTGTTTTATGTGGCGCAGAACCTTTCCGGTTATCTCGCGGACCCCCTCAGGATTTTCGCGGTCTGGGAAGGCGGGCTCATCTTCTACGGCGGAGCTGTTTCGGCTCTCCTCGGTTTTTTTGTTACCGTGAGGACTAAAAAGCTCTCGTTCTGGAGGTTCCTGGACTTTATCACGCCATATATTGCGTTGACGCAGTTCTTTGGAAGGGTCGGCTGTTTCCTGAACGGATGCTGTTTCGGGACCCGTTGTGAACTGCCATGGGCGGTCGAATTTTTGCAGTCAAATGGCCCGGTCCATCCCGCGCAACTCTATGAAGCCTTTTATTGTCTGTGCCTTTTCTTTTTCCTGAGGGCCCGGGACCGCCGCTCCCGTTTCGAAGGCCAGACCGGACTGCTCTACTTCCTGCTGTACGCGCTCGGGCGCTATCTGATCGAGTTTGTCCGCGAGCAACCCGCTTACTGGTTCGGTTTCACGATCAATCAATGGATCAGCGTGGCGATGATTCTTGTGGCCTTTGTGGTGTTCCAGGCCCGCCGGCGCGGAGCGGACAAGCGGTCATGAGCCGCCGCCGTTTTGACGAATTTATCGTTGAAGAGCTTGAGACCCAGAAACGACTCGACGTTTTTCTCGCCGCGAAACTCTCGGACCGCCACTCCCGCGCGCAGCTTCAGAAGCTGATCCGGAACGGAGGCGTGCTTGTGAACGGAAGGGCTGTCACGCCTCATTATGCCATCAAGCCGGGCGAGAAGGTCTGCGTCGAAAAACTCGAACAATCGCACGAGGACCTTCCGGCGGAGGCGATCCCGATAGAGGTTCTTTACGAGGATGACGAAGTGATCCTCGTGAACAAGCCGGCGGGGATGGTCGTCCATCCCGCCCACGGGAATCCGAATCACACACTCGTGAACGCGCTGCTCTTCCACGTCCAGAACCTGTCCCACGAAGGAGATCGTGTTCGTCCAGGCATCGTCCATCGTCTCGACAAGGACACCTCAGGCGTCATGGTAGTCGCGAAAACGGATATCGCGCACGCGAAACTTGCGAAGCAATTCAAGGATCACACGATTGACCGCGTCTATCACGCCGTCGTCCGGGGTGTTGTCCAGCATGACGAGGGGGTCATCGAGGAACCCGTTGGCCGGGCGTTTCTGAATCGGAAGAAAGTGATCGTGAAGCCGTCGGGAGGCAAGGACGCCGTCACGCATTTTCGCGTCCTCAAGCGGTTCGCGAAGGGAACACTGGTCGAGATTCGTCCGAAGACCGGCCGCACGCATCAGATTCGCGTGCACTTTGCCCACCTCGGGCATGCCGTTCTCGGAGACACCTTCTACGGTATTCCATTCCCCCCGATCCAGCGCCAGGCTCTCCACGCGTCCGCGCTCGGTTTTGAACATCCGAAGACCGGCAAGGGGATGTCATTCACGACCGAATTGCCAGAGGATATGCGCGAGCTTATCCGTTTCCTTGAGCAGGACCGCTGACCATAAAAAAGTAGAGCCCTGCCTGCCGTTCGCTTATAATTTACGGATTCGTCCCGGTAATTCTCGCCGCCGTTCCGGGGAAAGCTTGAAGTGTCTTGTGCCCGGTTTTTAATATGAGGGAGATTTTGCAAGGTGAATCCCGTTCACTGGCTGTTCTTTATCGCCACGGTCGGTCTTTCCGCGGCTGTTGCGTTTTACGGTATCTGGGTGCGCGGACGTTACTCGATGCCGGGGGTTGCCTCGTCCCTGACAGGTTGCGACGCCGCACGGCTTGTGCTCGACAGGATGGGGATGGCCCACGTGAGCATCACTCCGGTCGGGGGAGGGAAAAACCCTGATGGATTATCAGAGTCGGACGGGTTCTTCCTCCCCAGACGCATTTATGACGGCCGTGATCTGGTCTCTCTCGTCCGCGCGGCGAGGCTTGCCTTTGTGAAGGGGCAACTTTCGAACGCGGTCTTCTGGGAGCATCTCAAAAGAAAAATGGTCTTCGCGGCACGCGTGACCGTTTTCCTCGGATGGATATGTTTTCTGTCCGGTGTTTTTATCCGCGGATTGGGATTCCTCATGCCGTTGGGTCTTGGCGCATTTTCGGTTGTGGTCCTTTTTTCCTTTCTGGACCTTTCGTTTGAGCTTGAAATGGAAGAGCGCACTTCGAAGATGTTCAAAGACGCCGATTGCTTCGAACCGCATGAACTTGTCTGCTTCAGGAAACTGAACCTCGCGATGTCCCTCGAAAGGATCGCGTGTCTCGTCCGCCTGCCGTCCGATTCCGTGAGCGGTCTTTTCGTGAGGTCCCGCCATGGCGTTTAAAGACCTGAGAGAATTTCTCCAGACACTCAAGCTGGAAGGGGATCTGGCCCGGGTCTCGACGCCGGTCGATCCGGAGCTGGAAATCACGGAGATCTATGACCGCGTCGTGAAAAAAGAGGGCCCCGCGCTTCTTTTCGAAACGGTCAAGGGTTCGGACATGTCCCTTGCGATCAATCTCTTCGGCAGCGAAAAACGCATGGCGATGGCCCTGGGGGTGAAAAAGCTCTCCCACATCGCGGAACGGATTGAAACTCTCTTGGACACCAGGGTCCCGAAGAGCATGTGGGAAAAGCTCTGGATGTTGCCGAAACTGCTTGAATTGAGCGCGATCCTCCCGAAGACCGTCAGTCACGGCCCCTGCCAGGAAGTGGTTGTCCATCGCGGCAAGGGGTGGATGCTGAGCCGGCTTCCGGTGCTCCGGTGCTGGCCGAAGGACGGGGGGAAGTTCATCACGCTCCCGATGGTCTTCACGAAAGACCCTGTGACCGGGAAGCGGAATGTCGGGATGTACCGGATGCATGTCTACGATGACGAAACGACCGGGATGCACTGGCAGATCCACAAGGACGGCGCCGAACATTTTAGACGGCTCACAAAAGGCGGCAGGGAAAGGTTGCCGGTGGCCGTTGTGATAGGATCGGATCCGGCCACCATCTTTTCCTCCGTCTGCCCCCTGCCGTACGGCATGGACGAACTTATGTTCGCGGGATTCCTCCGCCAACGGCCCGTTGAACTTGTGAAATGCAAAATGGTCGACCTTGAAGTCCCGGCGAACGCCGAGATCGTCCTGGAAGGATATGTGGAGGAAGGGGAAACGCGACTCGAAGGACCGTTTGGGGATCACACGGGTTTTTATTCCCGCGCGAAGGATTTTCCCGTGTTCCATGTCACCTGCATGACGCATCGGAGAGATCCTCTCTACGTGACGACCGTGGTCGGCCGCCCGCCGATGGAGGATTGTTACATGGGCCGTGCGATCGAACATATCTTCCTGCCGTTCATCCGGAAACAGTTCCCCGAGATCATCGATCTCCATCTGCCGTGGGAAGGCGGCATGCATAACTGCGTGATCATTGCCCTCCGGAAAGCGTATCCCGAGCAGGGGAAAAAGGTGATCCACGGCCTTTGGGGGCTCGGGCAGCTGATGTTTTCGAAGACCGTGATTGTGCTGGACCATGACGCCGATATCCGCGATATGCGTGAAGTGGCGTGGCGGACGCTCAACAATTTCGATCCCAAGCGCGATGTGGTCTTCGGGGAAGGTCCGCTCGATGAACTGGACCACGGGGCGCCGCGCGATCTCGGCGGTTCCAAGATAGGGATCGACGCGACGCGCAAGACCCCGGAGGAGGGAATGGAACGTCCCTGGCCGGAGGATATCGCGATGACGGACGAGATCAAAAAGCTCGTGGAATCCCGCTGGAAGGAATACGGGCTGGATCCTGAATTCTTAGCGTAGAGCGTGGTGAGAGCCGGTCGCTGTGCGCTCCACGCTCAACGCCGACCTGATGTGACCGCATGATCAAAAAAATCATCCTGTTTTTAAAAGATATAAAATTCGAGCATTCTCTCTTCGCCCTTCCGTTCGCGTATCTCGGTCTGTTCCTGGCGGAGGGGCGCATGCCTTCCGCGCATCTCTGGATCTGGGTTACGGCCGCGATGGTGAGTTTCCGGACGCTCGCGATGGCGTTGAACCGCCTGTTTGACGCCTCGATCGACGCGAGGAACCCGAGGACGCAGGGACGCGCGATCCCGTCCGGCAAACTCTCCAAAGGTTCGGTGATCGCGGTTTCGTTCCTTTCGCTTCTGCTGTTCGAGATCTCCGCATTTATCCTCGGCCCCCTCTGCTTTTTACTTTCTCCCGTTCCCTTTGTTCTCGCGGCGGTCTATCCCGTCATGAAGCGTGTTTCCTGGATTTCGCATTTTGTGCTGGGCAGCGTGCTGGCGATCGCTCCCTACGGCGCGTGGATCGCGAGCCGGGGTGAGTTCGCTCCCGCGCCGACCTTTCTTTCGCTCGGCGTGATCTGCTGGGTCGCGGGATTTGACATGATCTACGCCCTGCAGGACCTCGATTTCGACAGGGAGGAAGGACTTCATTCGTTCCCCGCGAGGTTTGGACGGGAACTCACCCTCGCCGCGACGAAATGGCTGCATTTTTTGAGCGTGTTCTTCTGGGCGCTTGCCGGATTTTTCGACGGCCGGGGATGGGGTTTCTTCGCCGGCATTCTTTTGGCGGCTTTTTTTCTTTATCGTTCCTATCGCCTCGTCCGCTCTTACGGCGTTGCGAAGATCAATGAGGCGTTCTTTGTCATGAATGTCGTTGTCAGCGTCGGAATTTTCGCGTCGGCCGTGCTTGACCTTGTGTTTGGCCGGGGAAGTGCCGGATGAGGTTTTCCCGAAGGGGCGTCGGGGGCGTGGCAGTCTTACTTCTTCCGGTACTTGTGGCGTTCTCGATGACAGGCTGCGCCTCGTTCGGGGCTTTGCCGCGCGGTCACTCCTGCGTTGTCCTCTATGGGAGCGAGGGATGTGCCGCCTGCCGGACCTTTAAACGCGGGTTGGACAGGGAGGGAGTCGCGTATGCGTTCAAGGATGTCGAGGATGGAAGGGTCCGGAAGGAATTGTTCCCGCGTATGGAACGGGCCGGAATGGACACGGGATATTTTGTGTTGCCGGTTGTTGACGTGAATGGGCAGCTCGCGTGCCAGCCCGATCTGAAGGACACGCTCGCGCTTTACCGGTCTTCGTGTACGATTAGGGAATCTGTCGCCGGCAATCAATCCATAAAAAACCGGCCTTCGTGACCGGATTCCCAGCCCTGCGAGTCTCTCATTTCCGGGGTTTTAAAGGGCGGCTGCCCATGACAAACCCGCCGGTTTCTTTTATAATACAATCCTTCCAGTCATGTTTTTCCGATCAATTCTACCCGGACAGGAATGCCGGAACGGAGTCGATGCCCGATGAACGCGCGGCTGAACCTTTCACCTGAATATCCCACACCGGATATGAAACCTTACATTGTTGCGGTCACGGGTGCGAGCGGGTCTCTTTACGCCGTGCGTTTGCTCAAATTCTTTGAAGAGAACCGGATCCCTGTCGAACTTGTAGTCTCGGATACGGCAAGGAGTGTGATGAAAGAGGAGCTGGGGGTCCAGGCCCCGATGTTTGAAAAAACGGGGTCTGACCCCGATTTTCGAGGAATGAATATCGTCCTTCACAGCTTTCATGATTTTACCGCCTCGATCGCGAGCGGATCGTATCCGACGTCCGGAATGGTCGTGATCCCGTGCAGTATGGGCACGCTCGGGGCGATCGCATCGGGGCTTTCGCAGAACCTTATTCATCGCGCGGCGGATTGCACGATCAAAGAGGGAAGAAGGCTTGTGCTTGTACCGCGCGAAACCCCGCTTTCGGCGATCCATCTGGAAAACATGCTGAAACTTGCAAGGCTGGGCGTACGGATCGTGCCGCCGATGCCGGCTTTTTACGGCGCGCAGCAGACTGTTTCCGACCTCGTGGATTTCGTTGTCGGCAAGGTTCTGGACCAGCTCGAGATCCCGCATGCGCTTTATCCCCGGTGGGTTGGGCAGATCCAGACCGCAGAAACACAATGACACAAGGTCACAAGAGGATGAACAGGTTTTTCCCGTGTGGCGTGTGGCATGCGGCATGTGACAGCGAGACCGCTTCATGAACCTCTCCGCTCCGCTTCGCGTCGGGATGATCCGTTACCTCAACTGCCTGCCCTTTCATTTTGAGCTCGAAAAACTCGCGAAAGAAAAAGGTCTTTCGGTCAGCTTCCTCGAGTCGCATCCCGCGGACCTTAATCGCGCCATGGCGAAGGGGGAGATCGATCTCGCGCCGTTCTCCTCGATCGAGTACCTGACGCATCAGGATGACTATCTTCTCCTGCCGGACCTCGCGATTGGTGCCGGGAATTTCGTGAGAAGCGTCATCCTTTTCTCCCGGGAGCCGCTCGCTTCCCTGAACGGGGCGACAATCGCTCTGTCTGAAGAAAGCTTCAGCTCCGTGATCCTGCTCCGCATTCTCCTCAAACGCCGTTTCGGTCTCGACAATATCTTCGTGACGGTCGCCCAGGACCCGTTACGCGCGCTCAAGGACCATAAGGCCGCGCTGATGATCGGAGATGCGGCGCTCTTTTTCGAATCGGATAACTGGATCTATAAGTATGACCTGGGGGAAATGTGGAAGGCATGGACGGGAGCGCCGTTTGTCTTCTCGCTATGGGCGGTCCGCCGCGTCTTCGCGACGGAAAATCCCCGGGAGGTCCGGACCTTTTGCGACCTGCTGAAGCAGAATCTCGAGAGGAATCTCCGGGATCCCGAGGTGTTGCTCCGGAACGCGTTAGGCGTGACGCCCGTTGAAAAACGATCCGCCCGGATGCTCGGCTATTTCGAGAACCTGCGGTATGGCCTCGACCGGGAGATGATCGAGGGACTTTCAAGATTCTACGCGCTCGCCTTTGAGGAGAAACTCGCGCCCGAACCCCGTCCTTTGGAGTTCTTCCGATGAGCAGGACCGACGTCCACCGGCACAGGATATTGGAAAAAAGATCCGCGGGCGGGCGCCTCGGGGCGGAGGAGGGACGAGAGCTCTATGCTTGCGATCTGCTTGACCTCGGGGCTGCCGCGCAGAAGGTCACGCCTCGGCTTTTGCCGGATGCCGTGACGTTTGTCGTGGACAGGAACATCAGTTACACGAACGTCTGCACTATCGGCTGTGATTTTTGCGCGTTCCATGTCGCTCCGGGTGCGGCCGGCGCCTATGTCCTTCCGAGGGAAGAAATCCTCCGGAAGGTCGGGGAATTGGCTGAACTCGACGGGACCCAGGTCCTCATCCAGGGTGGTATCCATCCGGACCTCGGGTTGGACTATTATCTGGAAATGATCCGCGCGATCCGTGAGCGGTTCCCCCGCATCCATATCCATTCCTTTTCCGCGATCGAGCTGGATGTGCTTTCGAGAAAATGCGGCGTTCCGCTTCCGGAGCTTTTCCGGATGTTCAAGGAGGCGGGGCTCAATTCCTTGCCCGGAGGAGGCGCGGAGATTCTTGTGGAGCGTGTCCGGCAAAAGATCAGCCCCCGGAAGATTTCCTCGGCCCGCTGGCTTGAGGTCATGGAGACCGCGCATCGTGCAGGCCTCAAAACGACCGCGACGATGGTATTCGGCCTTGGTGAGACCCTGGAGGAGCGGATCACACACCTCCTGCGTCTGCGTGAACTGCAGGACAGGACCGGAGGGTTCCGGTCGTTCATCCCATGGAGTTTTGTGCCGTTCGCGCCGGCATCCGGTGTCCGGAACGAGAGCCGGACATTGGAAGTGGGCCGGCCGTCAGGCGGTGATGATTACCTGAAAACAGTTGCGGTCTCGCGTCTTATGCTGGACAATTTCCGGCACATTCAAAGCGGCTGGCTCACGGAAGGGATGCGTCTTGGACAGATCGCGCTCGCCTTCGGCTGCGACGATATGGGCGGGACCCTGATCGAAGACAAGGTTCTCGAACCGACGGGAATCCGCGTGAACACCCGCAGGGACGACCTGATCCGCCTGATCCGGGATGCGGGTTTCATTCCCGTCCAGCGCGACACGAATTATGACATTGTGAAAATATTTGATTAAACCAGAACGAATTTCTTCGTTCCGTCCGGGAGTGGACGAAACTGAACGCATTGAAACGGAGAAACCCATGATCGGCACGGGTGTCAAAGGCCGCGATAAAATCATCATAGGACTCCGGTTCCGGAGCAAAGAGGAAAAACCGGTCATGTTTCCCGGCCCCGGACGGTGGGGAATGACGATGTCTTCCTGCGGTATGCCGGTGGCGTCTGCCGAGATCAATCCTGTCGCGGTTCCCGGCAAGATTGCGAAGGCCATCGTCTCCTCAAAAGAAGTTTTCTTTTTTTCAGTAAGGTGATTGTGTGGACACTTCATTCGGGGAGCTGAAGATCGAAAGGGTTTCGGGTACCGGGCATCTCGAGGTCCTCGAACGGCTGGCCCGCGAGATCTGGACGGAACACTACACGCCGATCGTGGGAGCGGGACAGGTGGAATACATGCTCCGCGAATTCCAGACGGCCGCCGCGATTTCCGAAAAGATCCGGGAAGGCGACCTGTACTTCCTCGTTCGGACTGCTGGCCGCGAGATCGGCTACCTGGCGGTACGGCCGGACCCGGCACGCGGGGAAATGTACCTCAGCAAAATCTATCTCCGGGCTGAGGAACGCGGGAAAGGTTACGGATGGCAAATGGTGGATTTCGTGGAAACGCTGGCCCGGGAACGGACGTTGCCGAGGGTCCGCCTGAACGTGCACAAGCGGAATCCGACCATCGGCGTGTATCAGCGGATGGGGTTCAGGATTGTGGGACCCGTCACGCAGGATATCGGAGGCGGTTTTATGCTGGATGACTATCAGATGGAGAAATCATTGTCATGACGGCTCCCGCTTACACGCCTCCCGATAAGCTGTTCCTCCGATCAGCCTTTGACGCGATCAGTCCCCGGTACGATCTCCTGAACCAGATCCTGAGTTTCGGGATGTCGGAGGCGTGGCGCGAGCGTTCCGCAGACCTGATCCTGAAGGAACCCGGTTTTTATCCCAAGACGATTCTGGACCTCGGTTGCGGCACGGGGAAATTCCTTGAGTGTTTCCTGCGCCGCCGTGCCTGGGGGCAGGCGGTCGGGATGGATCTCTCGCCCGAGATGTTAAAGCGGGCCCGGGAGGCCGTTGCCGGGAATGTGATCTGGCTCGAAAAGGATTTTGACAATTTGCCGTTCCTGGACGGGAGTTTTGATCTCATGATCTCGGGGTTCACGCTTCGGAGCGTCCGGGACCTCCCCGCGTTCCTCCGTGAAGTTTTCCGCGTGCTCAGCCCGGGCGGGATGGCGGCCTTTCTGGACCTCACACGCCCCGGAAAGGGGATTTCGAAATGGTTGTTCTATCCGTACCTGCGCTGGGTCCTTCCGGTCGTCGGCTGGCTGATTTCGGGAAACCGGCAGGCGTATCGTTTTCTGTCGTCCTCGGTCCGGACCTTCCAGACGCCGGCGAAGACCGCGGAAGCGATGAAGAACGCCCGGTTCCGTGATATTCGCGCGCAGGTTTTTGCTTTCGGTGCCGCGACGCTTGTGATCGGGAAAAAGTAACGGGTGACGGAGAGCGAGTTTTGAGTATAATGGCTTTTCTTGACGCGCGTTGAAACGTCGGGGACGGGATGAGGTCATGAATATCGAGGCCAGACTAAAAGAGCTTGGATTGGCATTGCCTCCCGCGGCGAAGCCCGTGGGTCTTTATCAGCCCTTTGTAGTTTCCGGTAAACTCGCGTTCCTGAGCGGACAGCTTTCAAAGGATGCCAAGGGGAAGGTTCTCACGGGCAAAATCGGCGTTGACCTTACCGCCGAAGATGGCAGGAAGGCCTCGGAACTTGCCGTCCTGAACGCCCTTGGTGTCATGCACCATCTGATCGGCGGCGAACGGATCGCCCGCGTCGTGAAGGTGACAGGTTTCGTCCAGTCCGCGCCCGATTTTTACGAGATTCCCGCGGTCCTGAACCGAGCCTCCGAGATCCTGGGCGCCGTGTTCGGAGATGCCGGATGTCACGCGCGTTCGGCGGTGGGCATGGCGAGTCTTCCGCTCAATGCCGCGGTCGAGATCGAGATCATTGTCGAGCTGAAATGATCCGGCGGCAGTGTTGGCCCTCTCAGGCCCTTTGGTGGAATGTCTTTTTATTAAATTAAAACAGGAGCACGCATCCGGTGAAAGGTTTCTTGAAATTTACGGCGGTGTTCGCCGGCATTCTTCTTTTGAGCGCGTTCCTCACCCCCATCCTTTTTGATTTCCTGCCGTTTAAGTTCGAAAGGATTTTCAATCGTCTCGTGATGATCGGGACGTTGCTCGCGATCGTGGTGTTTGTCCGGATCCGGAAGGAGACTCTCATCCGCTTTGGTCTGATCTGGGACAAGGCGAGCCCGGGGCTGTTCGCGGCCGGTTTTCTGGCCGGAATCCTGGTGCTGAGCGCGACGAGCGCCCTCAACGTGACCTTCGGACACGCGCGATTTGTCGTGCCTTCCTTTTCCGCGGCCGAATGGGGTTCAAAACTCCTGCTCGCTTTTTTCACGGGCCTGCTGATCGGGGTGATCGAGGAGTTTTTCTTCCGGGGATTTGTCTTCAGGCAGCTTCAGGGAATCCTGAAAGGGCGCGTTGTGCCGGCGGTTCTCGTCACGAGCGTTTTCTACGGACTCATCCATTTCATCGGCATGAAAAAAATCTTTGTCGGCCCCGATCCCGGGTTTTCGGACGGCCTCAAGCTGATCGCGGCACCGTTCATATCGCTGATGGATTGGCCGAATTTCTGGCCGGAGGCGGTGGGGCTTTTCCTGTTCGGGATCGCCCTGAACAGCGCCGTCTGCCGGACGGGTTCGCTTTATCCTTCGATCGGTCTCCACGCAGGCTGTGTGTTCTTTATCCGGCTCGACGATCTTTTTCTCAAGTTCCAGGGGCCGAAGACCCTCTTCTGGGGATCCAAGATCGTTTATGACGGGATGGTCGGATGGGCCTTTCTTGCCCTGCTTGCCATAATCCTCTACAAAGGGCTCCGTCCGGCCGACGGGACCCCCAAGGCCTGAAGGCGGAGGTCCCCGGACGATGTCGACTTTCAGCCATATAACGCGTGAGAAGGTGACGGAGTGCCTCCGGCGCGTCCACGACCCCGTACTTAAGAAAGACATCATTACGCTTGGTCTTGTCCGGGAGATCTCGGTCGAAGGGGCCCATGTTTTTCTTCACATGGAAGACGCTTCGGGAGACGCGACGGTTCGCGGAACGCTCAAGGTGCTTATTGAGAGGGTCCTTCAGGAAGCGGGTGTGACGGGGGTCGAGGTTCATTTTTCCGAAAAGGCCAGGTGCGGGATCGAAAGTGGGGTGCTGGGGCCGCTTTCGGGTGTGAAGCACGTGATCGCGGTTTCGAGCGGAAAGGGCGGCGTGGGGAAATCCACGGTTGCGGTCAATCTTGCGCTGGCCCTCAGGAAACTGGGCTCCCGGGTCGGGCTTATGGACGGTGATATTTACGGGCCGAACATTCCGATCATGCTCGGTATTCCGGCCGACCGTTGTCCGGAAGGGTCGGAAGCGGGCAAGATTCTTCCGATTGAGGCGCATGGCGTGAAGGCGATCTCGATCGGCTTCTTCGCGGATGCCGGCAAGCCCGTGATCTGGCGGGGGCCGATGCTCCACAAGACCGTCCAGGAATTCCTTCATCGTGTGGACTGGGGCGAGCTCGATTTTCTCGTGGTCGATCTCCCCCCGGGAACGGGCGATGTCCAGCTTTCGCTTGTCCAGTGGGTCCGCGTGGCGGGTGCGGTGGTTGTCACGACGCCGCAGGAAGTGGCGCTTGCGGATGTCCGGCGCGCGATTAATATGTTCCGGCAGCTTGAGGTGCCGGTGCTCGGGATCGTGGAGAATATGACGGGGCCAGTGTTTGGGCGCGGCGGTGGGGAGCGGATGGCGAAGGATTTTGACGTGCGGTTTCTTGGCGATATCCCGCTTGATGCGCAGATCCGTGAATGCGGGGACTCGGGGATTCCGGTCGTATTGGAGCAGCCGCAAGGACCTGTGAGCAAACGGTTCCTTCAGATCGCGAACTCGGTTCGTCAGGTTTTTCATAAAAAGCATTAACCCACTCTACGCCCGGGAGCTAGCTCCCGGGCGTAGAGTGGGTGTCAAAATGGGAGGCGAAATGACCAAAAGAAAGAGCAGAAATCAAAGCGGGGATGACGTGCTCCCGGGGTTGGTCGGGCAAATGCTGGTCCAGCTGGGGGAGGACCCGAAACGCGAAGGACTCATGCGGACGCCGATCCGTGTCGCGAAATCGCTCCGGTACCTGACGGAAGGCTACAAGACGGATCCGAAAGATATCCTCGCGCATGCCGTCTTCAAGGAACCCTACGACGACATGGTCATTGTGAAGGATATCGAGATCTTTTCGCTCTGCGAGCATCATCTTCTGCCGTTTTATGGAAAGGCCCATGTTGCCTACATCCCGAACGGGAAGATCATCGGGCTTTCCAAGATCCCGCGCCTTGTGGAGATGTTCTCGCGGCGTCTTCAGGTCCAGGAACGCCTTACGACCCAGGTCGCCGAATCCCTGATGGACGCGCTCAAGCCGAAAGGCGTCGCGGTCGTGATTGAGGCCCTGCATCTTTGCATGTGTATGCGCGGCGTCAAAAAGTCCGATTCCTGCACCGTCACGAGCTCCATGCTCGGTGCCTTCCGCAAGGACGACCGCTCCCGCTCGGAATTCCTCAGTCTGATCCGTCTGAAGAGAGAAGATTAGTTCCTGGCCACAAGGCCGCAAAGACACACGCACCCTGTTCTGTCGGATCGGGTGACCTGCGGCGTGAATCGTGTGTTTAAGAAGCGAGCTTCTTTTCGAGTTCCGCGACTTTCTTCTTGAGCGCGCGGACGTCATCGAGTGTTTCCGCGGAGCGGAGCTGCGCGCCGAACTGCTTCCGCATCTCGGCGTAAGGTCTCGCGGGCTGGCCGAAGTAGATCTGCTTGCCGGGGACTTTCTTGTTGGAAGGGAATCCCGCCCCGGCACCGACCATCGCCCAATCGCCGATCTCGACGTGGTCTCCGACCCCGACACTGCCGCCCATGGTGACATGGGATCCGATCTTGCAGCTTCCGGAGATGCCGGTCTGCGCGGAGATGACCGTGTGGGGCCCGATCACGACATTGTGGGCGATCTGGACGAGGTTGTCGATCTTCACACCCTTGCCGATCCGGGTCGAACCGAGGGCCGCCCGGTCGACGGTGCAGCAGGCGCCGATCTCGACATCATCCTCGATCACGACATTCCCGACCTGCGGAAGTTTTTCCTGCCCCGTCGGGGTCGCGACATAGCCGAAACCGTCCGCGCCGATCGCCGTTCCTGCGTGAATGATCACGTTCGCGCCGAGATCCGAGTCCCGGTAGATCGTCACGTTGGGGTGGATGACGCAGTTCGCGCCGATCTTCACATTCTCGTCGATGAACGCCCCGGAGCGGATCACCGTTCCCTCCGAGACCGTGCTGTTCTCCCCGATGACGGCGAACGCTTCGACCGTGACATTGGCGCCGATCTTCGCGGAAGCGGCGACCGAGGCCTCCGGAGAAATGCCGGGGACGAATTTGCGGGGAGGGTAGATCTCCCGGAGGAGTTTGGCCCACGCGCGTTTCGGGTGCTCGACCTGGATCAACACTTTCGACGACTGCGTGATCTGTTTGGGGACGATCAGACAGGCGATCCCGGAGGTTTCGAGTGCCCTGAACCCTTTTTCATCCTGCGCGAATGTGATGTGTCCGGGGAGGGGATTCTCGATGTTCGTGATGCCTTCAGGAATGAAGGAGGCGTCGCCAACGACGGTGCCGCCGACGATCCGGGCGATCTCTTGAACAGATTTTTTCATAAGGGCGTTTCCTTATTTTGCGGGAACGGATGCCGGGGAAGCCTGCGCAGTTTCCCCGGCGCCGTCCGGGAGGACTGCGGCTTCAGGCGCAGGTTTTTCACCGGTTGATACCGCGAGATAATCCCGGAGCTTGGCCCGCTGGTTCAAGTCGTTCGTCCAGAGGATGAAGGATGCCTGTTTTTTCTGGGCGAGTTCTTCTTCCGCTTTCTTGGGGTCCGCGGGTTTTTCTCCGGATGCCTTGGGCGTGAATTCCTCGAATTTGGTCTTCAGGAACTTTTGGATGCGCATGATCTCGCGCAGACCTTCCTCGAATTCCCGGGGAGTTACCCTGAGGTTCCGCGTGAGCCAGATATGATACTGCTCCCGCGTCGGGTTCGAAAGTCCCTGCTGGGTCAGGATTGTCGCGATCTGGTCGCGGACCTCACTGTCTGTAACCGCGATACCGAGGCGTTGGGCCTCGCGGGAGTAAACAATGTTCTGCCAGGTGAAGGTCCGGACCACTTCCGGGTCTTCCAGTTCGGAACGGTTCTTCTCCGGCATAAAAAGTTCGGTGGCGCGGTAAAACTTATTGTATTCCTGAAAGGTGACGGGTTTCCCGAAGGCCTCACCCGCGTAACGGCCTTCTTTTCTCAGGGTGGTCATGGAGTAACCGCCCCAGATCACGAAGGAGACGACGACGAACCAGACGATCGTTTTGGTGTGGAGCCGGAGAATTTTTAACATAACGGCGGATAATTTAGCATAAGCTCCCTCAAATGACAAACAAAGTCACGCCGCGCCGAGGGTGCGCCGTTCCCAGGAAAAGAGAGAAGCCGATGACGTTTCCCGGCAGGCCGGGAAATTGAGGCTGGAGCCAAACGGCGAGAAGTTTTCCCTCGACAAATCCACCGCCCTTAGTATGATACGGCAATGGGACAGCAAACGATATCCGTTCAACGTATTTCGGAGCACAAATCCATGCCGGGGAGGCCTGAATTTGTGCTTTTTTTATTCCGGACGGCGTCCCGCTGAGGAGAGAAGCTCATGTCCGTTTTTATCGGTCGTGACCGCAAGGCCCGCCGCGCCTATGGTTTTGATGAGATCGCCCTTGTTCCCGGGGATGTGACGATCAATCCCGAGGAAGTCGAGATCGGCTTGCCGCTCGGGGACAGGACGCTCCCCATACCGTTTCTTGCCTCCGCCATGGATGGCGTTGTGGACCCGAAATTCGCGGTCGCGATGGGGAAGCTCGGCGGTCTCGCGGTGCTGAACCTCGAGGGAATCTACACCCGCTACGACGATTACGGGGCGATCCTGGACGAGATCTCCAGAGCGACGCCGGAAAAGGCGACGCAACTTGTGCAGAAGCTCTACGTCAAGCCGATCAACGAAAAGCTGATCGCCAAGCGTATCCGTGAGATCAAAAAAGCGAAGGTGCCCTGCGCCGTTTCCGCGATCCCGCAGCGTTCGGAGCGTTTCGGAAAGATCGCCGAGGAAGCGGGCGCGGATTTCTTCGTTGTCCAGTCCACCGTGACGAGTGTCCGTCATATCTCGAGGGCATACCAGGTCGTGGATTTCAAGAAATTCTGCAGGAAGATGAAGATTCCCGTGATCCTCGGAAATTGCGTGACCTACAAGGTCGCCCTCGACCTGGCGGAGACCGGCGCCGCGGGGCTTCTTGTCGGTATCGGACCCGGTTCGGCATGCACGACGCGCGGAGTGCTCGGGGTCGGCGTGCCTCAGGTGACCGCAATCGCGGACTGCGCCGCGGCCCGCGAGTTCTATTACAAGAAGACCGGCCGTTACGTTTCGATCATCGCGGACGGCGGCATGTCTACCGGCGGCGATATCTGCAAATCCATCGCGAGCGGGGCAGACGGTGTTATGGTCGGTTCCGCGTTCGCGCGCGCGAAGGAAGCGCCCGGTCGCGGTTTTCACTGGGGCATGGCGACGCCGCACGCGAACCTTCCGCGTGGCACACGCATCCACGTCGGAACGACGGGTTCTCTCGATGAGATTCTCTACGGGCCCGCGCGCCTCGATGACGGGACGCAGAACCTGGTCGGAGCGCTCCGGACTTCGATGGGGAACGTCGGCGCGAAGAATATCCGCGAGATGCAACTGACCGAGATTGTGATCGCCCCCGCGATCAAGACCGAAGGGAAACTTTTTCAGTCCGCTCAAAAACTTGGAATGTGTAAATAGGAGACTGGTATGGAGTATGGGGTACGGAGACAGGATTTAACTCCGTGCTCAAGGCTCCCCCCACCGCGCTGAATTATGGATCAAACTATTGTCGTTCTCGATTTTGGCTCACAGTACACCCAGCTGATCGCCCGCCGCGTGCGCGAGGCGAAGGTTTTTTCCAAGGTCTATCCCTTTTACGCGCCGTTCGAGGAGGTGATGAAGGATAATCCGAAAGGGATCATCTTTTCGGGCTCTCCTGCGAATGTCTACGCAAAGAACGCGCCGATCCCGGACAATCGGTTCTTCTATAGCGGTATTCCCATCCTCGGTATCTGTTACGGCATGCAGCTTCTTTCCCACAAGCTCGGCGGCCGGGTCCATAAATCCAGGAAACGGGAATACGGGTTCTCGAAACTCCACATCTCAAAACGCGCGAGCGATCTTTTCGAGGGGCTCCCGAAAACGGTCACTTGCTGGATGAGCCATGGCGACAAGCTGGACAGGATTCCGCAAGGGTTCGAACGCCTGGCCTACACCGAGAACGCGCCGTTCGCCGCGATGGGGGACGCGAAAAAGAAGATCTACGCGATCCAGTTCCACGCGGAGGTCGCTCACACGGAGCTTGGCGCGAAAATCCTCGAGAATTTCCTTGTGCGCGTTTGCGGATGCAAAAAGAGCTGGACGCCCCGATCTTTCATCAACGAAAGCGTGAAAAAGATCCGCAGACAGGTCGGGAAGGACCGCGTCGTGCTCGGGTTGTCGGGGGGCGTGGATTCCTCGGTCGTGGCAGGATTGATCCACAAGGCCATCGGAAAACAGTTGACCTGTATCTTCGTCAATAACGGACTGTTGCGCCGGAACGAGGTCGAGCGTGTCAACAAGACGTTCCGCGGCCATTTCAAAATGAACCTGAAAGTGATCGACGCCGAGAAAATCTTCCTCGCGCGTTTGAAAGGCGTGACCGAGCCCGAACAGAAACGCAAGATCATCGGCAAGACCTTCATCGATGTTTTTCAGAAGGAGGCGAACAGGCTCGGCAAGGTGCCGTACCTCGCGCAGGGGACGCTTTATCCCGACGTGATCGAATCGGTCTCTTATTTCGGCGGGCCCACGAGTACGATCAAGAGCCATCACAATGTCGGCGGTCTTCCGAAGAACATGAAATTCAAGCTGATCGAGCCCCTAAAGGAGCTTTTCAAGGACGAGGTCCGCGCGGTCGGTTACGCGCTCGGAATCGACAAGGACATCGTCGGACGCCAGCCGTTCCCGGGGCCCGGACTTGCGGTTCGTATCCTCGGCGAGGTCCGGAAAGACCGCTGCGATCTCCTGCGCGCGGCGGATTGGATCGTGGTCGATGAGATCAAAAAGAGCGGTTACTACGACAAGGTGTGGCAGTCCTTCGCGGTCCTGCTTCCGGTCCAGAGCGTTGGCGTGATGGGCGATGAGCGCACGTATGAGAACGCGGTCGCGATCCGCGCAGTGACGTCGCTTGACGGCATGACGGCGGATTGGGCGAAGCTCCCGTATGACCTCCTCGGGCGTATCTCGAACCGTATTATCAATGAGGTCCGCGGCATCAACCGCGTCACCTACGACATCTCCTCGAAACCGCCGGCCACGATCGAGTGGGAGTAAAACGGGTTCCATGCCGCACGCCGCGCGTCCCATGAAAGTTTCGTGCGGCCTTGTGGCGTGTGGCCTTATGGCGTGACCTATGACACGTTCCGATTTTGTCCATCTTCATTGCCACACCGAGTTCAGTCTTCTTGACTCGACGTGCAAAATTCCCGGACTCATGAAGCGCGCGGCGGAGCTCCGGTTCCCGGCGCTCGCGATGACAGATAACGGGAACCTCTTCGCCGCGATCCAGTTCTATTCCCACGCGATCAAGGCCGGGATCAAACCGATCATCGGTATGCGTGCCTATGTCGCGCCCGGTTCCCGCCTCGAGAAACAGGCGCACGGTATCAAGGAAGCCTCCTTCCACCTGACGCTTCTCGCCCGGAATGAGGCGGGGTTCAGGAACCTCACGAAACTTTCGAGCATCGGCTACACCGAGGGGTTCTACTACCGTCCCCGTATCGACAAGGAGATTCTGAAGGAGCTCGGCCAGGACATCATCGCGCTCTCGGGCGGGCTGAAAGGCGAGATCCCTTACTACATCTGCCACGACCAGATCGACGAGGCAAAGCGGGTGATCGACGAATACATCTCGATCTTCGGTCGCGAGAATTTTTTCCTTGAGGTCATGGACCACGGTCTTGATCCTGAAAAACGCGTGATCGCGGAATCCTGCCGGCTCGCGAAGGAGTTCAAAATCGATCTCGCGGCCACAAACGACGTTCACTATATCCACCAGAACGAAGCGATGGCGCATGACGCGCTGATCTGCATCGGGACCGGTGCGAAGCTCGAGGAGCCGAACCGCCTCCGCTATCATGGGGACCAGTATTACCTGAAATCGGCCGAGGAAATGAACCATCTTTTCCGGGAGATTCCCGACGCGATCCGGAACACGGTCCTCATCGCGAACCGCTGCAACATCGAATTCGATTTCAAGAAACTCTACCTGCCCCAGTTCCGTCCGCCGGAGGGGAAGACCCAGGAACAGTATCTGCGCGAACTTTGCCAGGAGCAGCTCAAGGCGCGCATGGGCGGCGCGATCCCGGAGGACTACCAGAAGCGTCTCGAGATGGAGACGACCCTGATCGCGAAGATGGGCTACGTCAGCTACTTCCTGATTGTCTGGGACTTCATACGTTTTTCGAAAGACAAAGGGATCCCCGTCGGTCCGGGCCGCGGGTCGGCGGCGGGGAGCCTTGTCTCCTACGCGCTTCACATCACTGATATCGATCCGCTCAAGAACCACCTCTACTTCGAACGCTTCCTGAACCCCGAGCGCATCAGCATGCCCGATATTGATATCGATTTCTGCTACGAGCGCCGCGACGAGGTCATCGACTACGTAAAGCGCAAATACGGCACGGACAAGGTCGCGCAGATCATTACGTTCGGAACAATGAAGGCCAAGGCCGTGATCCGCGACGTCGGGCGCGTGGCCGGGCTTTCCTACGGCGAAGCGGACACGATCGCGAAACTGATCCCGAATGAGTTAAACATCACGATCGACCAGGCTATCGAAAAAGAGCCGGCCCTGAAAGAGCAGATCGCGAAGGACTCGCGGATCGCGAAACTGATCGAAACGGCCAAGGCGCTCGAAGGCCTCTCGCGTCACGCCTCCGTCCATGCCGCGGGTGTCGTGATCTCGGACGTGCCGCTCACGGATCGGGTCCCGCTTTTCAAGGCCGAGGACCAGATTTGCACCCAGTTCGCGATGAAGGACCTCGAGAAGATCGGGCTCCTGAAGATGGATTTCCTCGGCCTCAAGACGCTGACCGTCATCAATCAGGCGGTCAAGATCATCAGGAAGATGCACGATGTCGCGCTCGATATCCACAACCTGCCTGAGGATGACCCGGAGACCTACGAAATGCTCGCGCGGGGGGACGCGTTCGGTGTGTTCCAGCTGGAAAGTTCGGGGATGCGCGATCTCCTCAAAAAAATGAAGCCGTCGAAGTTCGATCACCTCGTGGCCCTCCTTGCGCTCTACCGCCCGGGGCCGCTCGGCAGCGGCATGGTGGACAATTTTGTGGAGCGTATGCATGACCCGAAGCTGATCAAGTATGACCATCCGGGGCTTGAGCCCAGTCTGAAGGAGACCTACGGCGTCATCCTGTACCAGGAACAGGTCATGCGGATCGTGAGCGACCTTGCCGGGTTCACGCTCGCGCAGGCCGATTCGCTCCGCCGCGCGATCGGCAAAAAAATCCCGGAGGTTATGGCGAAGGAAAAGAAAGCCTTTATCGACGGTGCCATGAAACGGGGTGTGAAGGAGAAAGTCGCCGAGAAGATCTGGGACCAGATCGATTACTTTTCGGGGTACGGGTTCAACAAGTCCCATTCCACGGCGTATGCCGCCGTATCGTACCAGACGGCGTACCTGAAGGCCCATTATCCGGTGGAGTTCATGACGGCACTGCTTACGTCCGAAATGGGAAACACGGACAAGGTTGTTCAGTACATCGATGCCTCCAAGAAGATGGGGATCGAGGTCCTTCCGCCTTCCGTGAACGAAAGTTTCAAGGAGTTCACGTGTGTCGGCAAGAACATCCGTTTCGGGCTGGCCGCGATCAAGAATGTGGGGGCGACCGCGATTGAATCCGTGATCGCGAGCCGTACACAAAACGGCTCCTTCAAGAACTTCTTCGAGTTCGTCCAGCGCGTCGATCTTCGCGTCTGCAACCGGAAGGTCCTCGAGAGCATGATTAAGTGCGGAGCGTTCGACGAATGGAAGCTCCACCGCTCGCAGCTGATGGCCATGCTCGACACGGCCATCGAGATGGGTTCAAACCTCCAGAAGGATCGCAACCGCGGTCAGATGTCCTTTTTCGAGAGCGGGGGAGAGGGCGGGGCCTTTCACGACGAGAATGCCGCGATCCCGGATATCCCCGAATGGCCGGAGGGACAGCGCCTTGCGTTCGAACGCGAACTGCTCGGATTCTACGTCTCCTCGCACCCGCTCTCCAAGTACGCGAAGATCCTGAAGAACTATGCCTCGGCCACTTCCGACACGCTTTCCGACTTCAACCACCAGGCCGAGGTCACGATGGGCGGCGTGGTCGATCAACTGAAGGAAATTCTCACGAAGAAAGGGGACAAGATGGCGTTTGTGACGCTTCAGGACCTTCTCGGGTCCTGCGAGGTCATTGTGTTCCAGAACGTCTACAAGGAGGTGTCGAATCTCATCCAGAAGGACCGGCTGATCTTCGTGCGCGGGAAGATCGACGCACGGGACGACACCCCGAAGATTCTTGCCGACGAGATCGTTCCCCTGGGGGAAGTGCCCAGGCGTTTTACGAAACTTGTGGCGATCAGCCTGAAGACAGCGGGGCTCGTTCCTGACACCCTGAAGGAGGTCCGGCGGATTCTTATGAAACACAAGGGTGCGGTGCCGGTTTACATCAGCCTCATGGACCCGAAGGGGCGGCGCACGGTTCTCGATTCCGGAGAGAATCTCAAGGTCGAGACGTCGGATGCTCTTTTCGAAGAGCTCGAGCATCTTCTCGGTGAGAATTCCGTCAAGATTCGTTCCTGATGTCCTATCCTCAGCAAATTGCCGGCCTGTCACGATGTCGAAGAATCCCGTCAAGAAGCCTCTCCCGTCTCGCTCTATGCCGTGGAACTCCACCTAGGGGGGGGAGCGGTTCGTGAAAATTGCCCGACTTCTTATTTAACCCCCTGCCATGATTGAATTTATGACGAAATCCCTTGACGGTCCCGTGCGGATTTGCTATCTTCCTCTATCTTCAAACAGGACAAGCAGTTGGGAAAACTCCAACGCAGCTGCCCGCAAAGGAGGTGAGAATCTTGACCAAGAAGGACATTGTCATGAAAGTGTCGAATGAGACCAATCTCACCCAGATCGACGTCAAGAAAATCGTTCAAAAGACCCTCGATGTCATTTCCGAAAGTCTTCAGGTTGGCGAAACGGTGGAACTTCGTAATTTCGGTGTATTCAAAGTGAAAACACGTCGCGGACGTCTGGGGCGCAATCCCCGCACCGGTCAGGAAGTCACCGTTCCCGAAAAGAAAGTTGTGGTGTTCAAGCCGGGGCTTATTCTGAAAGTAAAAGTGAAGTAGTCCGGGTTTTGAAGGACCGCCAGTCACGGCGGGCATTTTGCAGTGTGAACGCATCAAGGAGGGCGGGATGGCTGAAAAAGGTAAAGTGAAGTGGTTCTCGAACGTGAAGGGCTACGGTTTTCTCCGCAAGGAAGGCGAGGAACGCGATATTTTCGTGCACTATTCCGCGATCCAGGGGGAAGGCTACAAGCGGCTGAACCCGGACGAGGAAGTGACGTTCGATATCGTCCAGGGCGAGAAAGGCCCGCAGGCCCAGAACGTGGTTCGCACGAAGAAGCCCAAGGAAGAGGGGACTCCTGCCGAAGGCGGTGAAGAGAAAGAAGGCGGCAAGAAATAAAGTCCGCTCCCGTTAGCAAGAAATCATTCTTCAAAGTTCACAGGGAAGCTCGGGCCGTGGCTTGGGCTTCCCTGTCTTTTTACGGTCTGTAACCCATATGTCCACGAACGAAGATCCGAAGTTGTCAACGCGACGCCTGCGGCGGTTCTATGTCCCGTATCCCTTGAGCCAGACCCAGGGTTCCCTGCGTCTGGAGCCGGCCGAAACACATCATCTCCGGCACCTTATCCGTCTTTCAGAGGGCGATCGCTGTCTTGTCGCGGACGGGCAGGGGTGGGAAGCCGAAGCGGAAGTGCTCGAGTTCACGAAGGACGATCGTGCGGTGTTGCGTATCCTCGAGATCACGCGAAGGGCCGAGGCGCGGGCCAACCGGGTTTTCTTCCGCGTTCTGCCGGCGCTTCTCCAGAAAGGAAAAACCGATATTCTCGTCGAAAAAGCCCAGGAGCTTCAGGTGGACGAACTCTGGCCGGTAACCTCTGATCGGTGCGAGGTCAGGATTCCGAAGGAAAAGATCGCGAAGACGGTGGAACGCTGGAGAAGGATCGCGGTCGAGGCCAGCAAACAATCGGGCGCGCTCCGGATGGTGCGGGTCTCGGAACCCGGGACGTTCCGGCAGGCCGTGGAAACGCTCGCGGACGATGACGCGCTCCTGATCCTTCATCCCGAACCCGGGGCGACGGCGTTTCCGGAATGGCTCGAATCGTTCCGCGGTATCCGGGACCGCGTGCGGTCGCTCAATATATTAATCGGACCCGAAGGCGGTTTCACGGACGATGAAATCGAGTGGGTCCGGTGGCGGGGCAAAAAAAAGAACGTCTGGGTCGTGAGCCTCGGTGAGACTGTCCTGAGGGCGGACACGGCCTTCATCAGTGTCCTCGGGACCCTGCGCTTTCTCGGGATCGTCTGAAGTCCCCAGTATCCGGTCATCCGACACCTTTTCTCAGCCCATGAATTTTCTGATCAAAACATTCGGCTGCAAGGTCAATCAATACGAATCGCAGGCGATCCGCGAATCCCTGGAAAAGGCGGGCGCGCGTGAACTTTGCGGGAAAAGCCGCTCCGCGGACCTTGTGATCGTCAATACGTGCACTGTGACTCGCTCCGCCGACCGCACCACGCTTTACTGGATCCGGCGGCTGAAGCGCGAGCATCCCGGCTGCCGGCTTGCCGTGACGGGTTGCTTCGCGGAGCGCGACTCCGAACTCCTTGAGACCATGCCTGAGGTGGATGCCGTTTTCACGAACCAGCAAAAAGATTCGATCGCTGCCACGCTTGTGGCAGGGAAGCGTTCGTTCGGTTGCGCAGGAGCGTCCGCGCGCAAGGAATACCTGCCGCTTTCGATCACGCGGAGCGAAGGAAAGACGCGTGCCCACGTGAAGATCCAGGACGGGTGTAATCACTCCTGCAGTTACTGTAAGGTTGTTCTGGTGCGGGGCCCGTCCCGGAGCCGTCCGTTACCGGAGATTCTGAACGAAGTCCGGCGGTTGGCGGACTCGGGCTATAAGGAGATCGTGCTGACGGGAATACAACTTGGCGCATACGGCGACTTCCCCTCGAAACGGCCGGAGGCCCTTGTTCGGGTTATCGAAGGATGTTCCGGGATACCGGGCGTGGAGCGGATCCGTCTCAGTTCGATCGAGCCGACGGACATCCATGAGCCGCTCATCCGGGCGTTCCGGGATTTTCCGAAACTTTGTCCCCAGCTTCATATCCCGCTTCAGAGCGGGGATGACGCCATCCTGAAGGGTATGAATCGCCGTTACACGGCGGCGTTTTACACCGACCTGATCGCGCGGCTGCGGGAGGCGATCCCGGATTTTTGCCTGACCCTCGATGTGATGACGGGATTCCCCGGTGAAGGTGAACGGCAGTTCGAGAACACCCTGGAAACGCTCGCGAGGGTGCGTCCGCTCAAAAGTCATGTATTCCCGTACAGCCCGCGGGAAGGGACCCGCGCCGCGCTGTTGGCAGATCTCCCCGCCGGTGTGGTGCAGGAGCGCGCGAAGAGGCTGATCACGTGGACGAACGGGCTCAGCAAAGAGGTGAGGCGAAGCTTCCTCGGCCGGATGGTCCCGGTGCTCGCGGAGCATAAGCACCCGCGCCGGAAATTCAGGGAAGGGCGGGCGCCGAACTATCTGCGGGTATTTTTTGAGTTCCATCGGGATGTCCAAGGATGTATCATATCCGTTGTTTTGACGGAACTTCACGAGGACGGTTGCTTGGGAAAGATAACGGCACGGAGGGACCATGGATTTTGTGTGGAATCTGATTGACCAGGTCCAGAAAAGCGCGGCTTTTCTGGTGATACAAAAACTCGCGGTGATTGACTGGGTCGTCATCTTCTTCGTGCTTTTCGGAATGCTCCAGGGCTCGAAAAAAGGCTGTGTGGAGATGCTGGCGAAAGCGTTCGAAATGACGCTCATCATCGTCCTGACGCTGACCTTCTACCCGATGGTCAGCAAATACCTGGTTAGCATCATCCCGGCCCTGACCACCAAAATGGCGGACCCTGTTGTTTTTATCCCGTGCGCCACGTTCATCTGGCTTTCGGTCAGCTGGAGCTTCAACCTGCTCGGCAAGGTCTTCAGGGTCGATGTTTCCCCCTTCCTGCGGTTCCTCGGAGGGGTCCTTTTCGGGGGTTTGTACTGCGCGCTCCTCCTGAGCCTTCTCGTGCAGATCGTTCTGTTCCTCCCGGGCGAGGCGGTTCAGCGGCCGTTCACCCCGAGAGGTTCCTACACGGGGCAGTGGATCGCCAAACTGGCGCCGTCAGTTCAAAATTTCGCGATCTCACCGTTCACGAAACGCCACAAGCCGGCCCAGTGACCGTCGTCCGGACTCCATGAGCCTTGATCCCGCCCGTCGCCGCGAACAGGATGATGTGGTCGAACGCGTCGCCGCGGCGAATGATATTGTCGAAGTCATTTCCCAGTACGTTCCCCTGAAGCGTTCGGGCCGCAACTTCAAGGCCTGCTGTCCGTTCCACGGGGAGAAAACCCCGTCCTTTATGGTCCAGCCCGAAAAACAGCTTTTCCACTGCTTTGGCTGCCAGGTGGGCGGGGACGTGTTCAGCTTCCTGATGCGGTATGAGAATCTCACTTTTCCCGAGGCGCTCAAGATGCTTGCGGACCGCGCTCACATCACGCTCCCCGAACGCCGGTTCCCCAAGGATGAAGCCTCTTCCCGGAAAGAGAAGATATACGAAATCTATCGGGTGGCGGTCGATTTTTATCAGAATCTTTTTTTGAGCGACGCCGGAAAAACAGCGCGCGCCTACCTCGCGAAACGGGGCATCACGGACGAGACCGTCCGGGAGTTCAAGGTGGGCTGGGCACCGGACGAATGGCGGACGCTCTATGACCATCTGACGAAGAAAGGTTATTCGGAGGCGCTGCTCAAACAGTCGGCGCTCATTCAGCAGTCCGCGAAAGGTAATTATTACGACACCTTCCGCGGCCGCGTGCTCTTCCCGATCATGAATCTCCAGCATAAACCCATCGCGTTGGGCGGACGTTTGCTTGCCGATGGGGAGGGCCCCAAATATCTGAATTCTCCGGAGAATCCCGTATTCTCCAAACGGCGGGAACTTTTCGGACTGAATCTCGCGAAAAAGTTCATCGACCGCGACTGGCCGAACCTCATCCTTGTCGAAGGCTATATGGATTTTCTCGCGCTCTATCAGGCGGGTTTCAAGAACACGGTCGCAACCCTCGGGACGGCGCTTGGGGAGGACCACATGCGGCTCATGAAGCGCTTCGTGGAGGAAGTGATCGTGGTCTATGACGGGGACAAGGCCGGTGAAGCTGCGGCGCTGCGCGGGCTCGAAATCCTTCTGGAAGGAGGGATCCAGGTAAAACTTGTCAGCCTTCCGAAGGGATTCGATCCTGATGACTTTGTGCGGAAAGAAGGCAATGAGGCCTTCCGCGCGCTGCTCAAGGACGCGCAGGATTTTTTTGATTACAAGTTGAAAGCCCTCGTCAGCCGCTATCCCAAACATGACGCGCTGGGTCTCGCGAAGATCAGCCGGGAAATGCTCGAGACCTTCCAGAAGATCAAGAATCCCTTGATCCGGTCGGAGTATTTCAAGCGGCTCTCGCGTGAGCTCCGGGTAGATGAAGATTCGCTTCGTGCCGAATTCAAGAATATGACCCGGCGCGCGGGCGGTCCGGCGGCGGGGCGCAGTGTCGCTGAGGCCAAACCGGTACCCAAACCGGCGGCGGTCGTTGTGCCCAAGGAAGAACTCATGCTCCTGTCGCTTATGATCGATGATAGTGACTTTCTGGAAAGAGCGGGGGACGAGATCTCCAAGGAAGACTTCCGCTCACCCGTCACGCGCGATTTTTTCGCTTATCTGCTCGCAACGCCGCTCCCCGAGAAAAAGAAGCCGCTCACGACCGTGCTCGGAAGAATCCAGGACGCCGCCTGCCGCGAGCAACTGGTGGGGACGGTGGCGTTTCTTGAAACGGTCGAAGACAAGGGGCAGGTCTTCGCGGACTGCGTCCGGACGATCCGGAAGAACCGGACGAGCAGCCGCCAGGAAGAGCTCAAACGCCTGATCCACGAGGCGGAACTGGGGGGGGATGCCGCCAAGGCGCTCGCCTATACACGGGAGTTCCAGGAGCTTCTAAAGCGTCCCAAAGGGGGGTGACCGCCCGGTCGCCCGCGTTGCAAATATCGTTTGTATTCCTTCCCGGCATAACTATAATATCCGATCCTATAATCCCCGTTGGACTCAGTGTCATTCTTTTGCGTGTGAGGTCTGTTCGGGATGGGTGCGGACACGGTGTTTTTCCCCAATAATCCTTAGAAATCGGAGATCAATCCGGGTGAAACGAGCAGTCAAGAAACCTTCCTCCAGGGCGTCCAAAACAGCCGCCAAGGCGAAATCCTCCAGGGCCTCTACAACTTCCAAAAAGGCCGCGGCGTCCGTGGTGTCCCCGCAAAAGGCCAATGCCATCGTCGAGAATCTGCTCGCCCTCGGAAAAAAACAGGGGTTTGTCACGATCGAGCAGATGAAAAAGCACCTGCCTTCCGAAATGCAGGGCGCCGACAAGGTTGAGGAGATCATCGCTAGGCTTGCGGAGAAGAATATCCAGGTCACAAGCGAGTCGATCGGCGAGCAGGGGAAGTCCACGATGGATGCCCTCCAGGATGTCGATGCCAAGAAGACGAAGGATTCCGAACTTGAAGAAGATGGCATTGAAGAGCCCGAGCGTGTCAGGATCGATGATCCCGTCAGAACCTACCTGCGGCAGATGGGGCAGATCGCCCTTCTGACCCGCGAGCAGGAGATCGCAATTGCGAAGAAGATCGAAGATTGCGAAGAGGACCTCAAGAAGGCCGTGTATCAGACCGGCGCCGCGCGTCATGAGGTGCTGGAAATCGCCCGCAAGATTCTGGACGGTGGGCTCCAGCTCGAAGAGATTGTTGACGAGGACCAGGAAGTCAAGATCCAGACGATCAAAAAGAAACTTCAGCAATTGATCCGGAAGTTCCGGGCATCGCGCAAGCGATCCAATGTATCGAACCTTCTGCTTCAGTTCAATCTGAGCATCGGCATCGTCGAACAGATCATCGCGAATCTCCGCGCCAAGTTGCGTGAACTCAAGAAAAACCGTGACGAGATCAAGAAAGTCCGCCGCAGTCATGTCCGCGGAAGGATCGGACAGCTGAAGGAACGAAACCGCGTGATCCTGGCTGAACTCGGTGAATCCGAAGAAGAACTCTTCGAGCATTTCAAGGAGATCATCAAGCGGGAGCACGATCTCACAAAGGCCAAGAAAGCGCTCGTGGCCGCCAACCTCCGTCTTGTCGTCAGCATCGCGAAAAAATACACCAACCGCGGTCTTTCCTTCCTTGACCTGATCCAGGAAGGGAATATCGGCCTTATGAAGGCTGTCGACAAATTCGAGTACAAACGCGGTTACAAGTTCTCAACGTACGCCACGTGGTGGATCCGCCAGGCGATCACGCGGTCGATTGCGGACCAGGCCCGTACGATCCGTATCCCTGTCCATATGATCGAGACCATCAACAAGTTCTTCCGCGCCTCCCGGCACCTCGTCCAGGAAACGGGCCGCGAGCCGACCCCCGAAGAGGTCGCCCAGGTCATGAAGATGCCGGTTGAGAAGGTCAAGGGCATCCTCAAGATCGCGCAGGAGCCGATCAGCCTCCAGACCCCGATCGGCGATGAAGGGGACACGACGTTCGGGGATTTCATCGAGGATAAAACCGCGGTTTCGCCTGCGAACGCCACCGCCTACAGTATGCTCAAAGAGCAGATGGATGATGTGTTGCTCACCCTGACCGAACGGGAAGAGAAGGTGTTGCGGCTCCGGTTTGGAATCGGGGATGGTTACCCCCGGACGCTCGAAGAGGTCGGCCACATCTTCAACGTCACCCGCGAACGTGTTCGCCAGATCGAGGCCAAGGCTCTCCGGAAGCTTCGCCATCCGACCCGCGCCCGCAAGCTCAAGAATTTTCTGGATATCAAGCTGAGCGAGTAATAAAATAGCCTCCGTTCGGATTCAGTTTTCTCACATCTGACGATAAAGTACCGGACCAGCCAGAGGTCGTGTATGTCTGAGAATCGGAAGTGTATCCTCATCATCGATGATGAGGATGATGTCTGCCGGATCGTCAAGACCCGCTTCGAGGCGGTGGGTTATAAAGTGGTGACCGCCAACGAGGGCGCCGAAGGTTTTAAGCAGACCGAGACTCACAAACCCGATATCGTTCTTGTGGACGTGCGCATTCCGTGTGGTGAGGATGGCTTGACCTATCTCCGGAAGCTGCGGTCCTACCGTCACGATAATATCGATCTTCAGACCAAAATACGCAAAACGCCGGTCATCATCCTGACGGGTTTCGGCGCGACGATGCAGTCCCTCTTCGAGATGGAGGGAATCAGCGGCTATATTGAAAAGCCGTTCGATCTTGTTAACCTCCAGAGCAAAATCGAAGGCGTTCTCAAACTGCGCTGAGTTTGTCCGGCAATCTCCCGATTGTTCTGTTGCCAATCCGTTTTTTCTCCGATATCCTACGCTCTGTCCGGGGTCCGGAGTATAAAGTTCGGAGTAAAGCCGTTCTTTCCGGGCTTCCGACTCAAGACTTCGCACCGGGTTCACGGGCCTATAGCTCAATCGGTTAGAGCAGAGGACTCATAATCCTTTGGTTGGAGGTTCGAGTCCTCCTGGGCCCACTTTTCTTTTCAGGTTCATATATTTCCCTCTTCTGCCGAAAAACTCTCCAGGGTTGGCATGGCTATTGCGCCAAGAGCGGTAACGCCCTGTGCCTCTGGGGGGGGGAATCCGCCCGTGTTTTAAATTTAACTGGACGGTATAGTCTTTTTAAAACACAATACCCTCTATTTCTATTGGGAGATTCAAAAAAAGGGAACGGATTATGTCTTCTCTGTTTGACGAGCTAATAAGAGAGCGATTGATTAGTTCGGAGCAGCTTGCTGACGCGAAAATGAAGCAGATTGGAGCCAAGAAACCTGTCCATGAACTCCTTGTGGACATGGGGTTTCTGAAAGAAGAAGACCTCCTTCAAACGGCTTCCAGGGTTTACAAGATGCCGCTATCTGATCTGGGCCGGGAAACCATTGATCCTGAAGCCCTCCACTTGCTGACACACGATATCGCCAGACGATACGGGGTATTCCCTGTCAGACGCGAAGAGGATGCCCTCGTTCTGGCCATGAGTAACCCCCAGGACCTCATGGCGATGGAGCAGGTGAGGATCCGGGCGAAGCTCAAAGTGAAACCCACCCTTTGCACGAAGAGTGATATTAACAAGGCTATCAACAAATACTATCAAACGGATGATTCAATCTATGACATTCTGAAAAATGTCCCCGCTGTAGCTCCGTTTGAAATTATCCGGGAAGAAGAAAACGGAGAAGTTGCTATCGATCAAACCTCCGTGAAGGACGAGGAGTCTCCGATTGTTCGTTTGTACAACCTGATTATGAGGGATGCGCTCAAGGCCCGGGCCAGCGATATCCACATTGAGCCGGAAGAAAATCAGGTGAAGGTCCGATATCGGGTTGATGGGGATTTGCGAAACATCATGGAAGTTCCCGCCAAATTGCAGGTGGAGCTTGCCGCACGGATTAAAATTCTCGCCGGTATGGATGTCGTGGAAAAACGGAAGCCTCAGGATGGACGGCTCAAGCTGCTTTTTCAGGACCGGAAGATTGACTTGAGAATTGCAACGATTCCGACCGCCCACGGTGAAAAAGTGGAAATCAGAGTCCTGGATCCCAGGGCGATGAGGGTCGATCTCGACAACGTGGGGTTTGATCCAAAGAGCCTGCAGAAGTACAAAAATCACATTGTCAAACCCCAGGGGATGGTGCTGGTGACGGGCCCGACGGGTTCCGGGAAAACGACTACGCTTTATGCGACGCTGAATTACATCAAATGTGAGACAAAAAACATTGTGACCATAGAAGATCCCATTGAGTACCTGATCGAAGGTATTAATCAGACCCAGATTAATCCTGCGAAAGATTTTCTGTTCTCAACGGCACTCCGAAGTTTCTTGAGACAGGATCCGAATGTGATATTTGTCGGAGAAATAAGGGACCGGGAAACCGCGGACATTGCTTTCCGCGCGTCGCTGACGGGCCATCTCGTACTGTCGACTTTACATACGAACAGCTCTGTGGCCTCAATCACCCGGCTTCTTGATCTCGGACTGGAACCTTATTTAATTGCGTCCTCGTTGACCGTTGTTGTGGCCCAGAGGCTTATCAAGAAAATATGTCCCCACTGTAAGGAAGAATATCTGCCGGATTCGTCCGAACTTGAAAAAATCAGAAGTTATCTGGACAAAACCGCTACACCCCGGTTTTACAGGGGAAAAGGTTGTGAAGAATGTGGTTTTTCGGGGTTTTACGGGCGGATACCGATTCTGGAGGTTTTGGAAATTTCGGAAGCGATCAAGGCCATGATCGAACGCAAGGCTTCCGCCAATGAGATTCTTACCGAGGCCAGGAGGGAAGGGTTGAAACCGTTATCAACCGGCGCGATCGAGAAGGTGCTTGAAGGACACACGACCCTGGATGAACTTGTCCGTGTCATTGCCCTTGAAGAGGACGAGGTAAGCCGTATGGCGGTCAAGCGTGGTGAGCGACCCCGGATCCTGATCGTGGATGATGAAGAGGATATCCTTCGGGCGTTGGAAAAACGCCTTGTGATGGCCAACTGTGACGTGATTAAGGCGAGGGACGGGAGCGAGGGACTTCTTCTGGCCTTTCAGGAAAAGCCGGATCTTGTCATTACGGATGTGACGATGCCGAAGATGAACGGATTTGAGCTGACGAAACAACTCCGTTCGAGCCTGGAGACCGCTGTTATCCCGATCATCATGCTGACCGCGCGGCATGACAAGGAAAGCGAGTTGAAAGGAATAGATTCCGGAGCGGATGATTACATGATAAAGCCGTTCGATCACGATAAACTTTTGGCGAGACTGAAAATGCTTTTGAGAAAGAGTTCTTTCTGAGGCTCTCCAGGGGGAGACGGGGACTAGAATGCTTTTTACTTACCGGGCAGTGACTGTCAAGGGGGAAAAGGTCAAGGGAACCATCGAGGCTTTTGACAGAAAGGATGCCGGGACAAAACTCAATGAAAAAGGGCTCCGGCCCGTCGCGATTCAAGAATTGGTTCTGCCCCACGCAAGGTTGTTTGACCCTCTTTTTGGAAAAGTACGGTCTGATGAATTGCTCATCTTTTATTCGCAACTTTACGATATGGTGAGCGCCGGGATCGGTTTTTTGAAAAGCCTTGAAATGATCTCGGAACAAACGCGGAACCGAAAGTTAAAAAATGCGATCGATGACATCAGTGCTCTTCTCAGAAAAGGCACAAGCATCTCTGATGCGTTTGAGCAACACGAGGACATTTTTCCCCCGTTGTTTATTAGCATGATCAAAAGCGGGGAAGCCAGCGGAGAGCTGGAGACCGTGCTCCGGAATTATAATGTTTTGTACGACGAGCATCTTGAAATTCAACGTAAAACAGCAGGCGCCCTTTTTTATCCCATGATACTTTTTTGTTTGGGTATGGCGGTGATCTTGTTCCTTGTGGCTTTTATCGTTCCTAAATTTGTTGAAATCTTCTCGACGGCCGGGATTGCCTTGCCGATGATCACTCAGGTGTTATACGTGTTTGGAACCGCGATGATCCGCTACTGGTATTTGATCCTTGGCGTTACGGGTTTGGCCGCCTGGGGAATCTGGCGTTACCTCAAGACGGAGCCAGGCAGATATCTTGTCGACTCCCTGAAGCTTGCGGTTCCTGTTTTTGGTCCCCTGAATCGGGATGTTGCTTTCTCAAGGTTCTTGACCACGATGGGGTTACTTTTGAAAAGCGGGGTCCCGATTATCAAGGCCCTGGAACTGGCGAGCGATGTGATGCAGAACGTTATCTTGCAAAGTTCCATGGCGGAATTTCCGGAAAGAATGAGAAGAGGAGAGACCCTCTCGGCCATGTTGCGGGCCGACAAAAGGATTCCGGCCAGTCTGATCCAGATGGTGGCGATCGGGGAGGAGACAGGCAATCTGAGCGGGATGCTCGAGAGGGCGGGTGTTTTTTATGCGAAGGCCGTGGAAAATACGGTCAAGAAAATAACGGTCATGATCGAACCTTTTTTTCTTGTCGTGATGGGCGGCGCGGTCGCCTTTATCATGGCTTCCATTCTGACGCCGCTATTCCGGATGATTAATCTTGCGCAAATGTAGCCGATCTTTCTTTAACCGTAGAATGGGGGAATGTATGCGAAAAGGTTTTACGTTGACTGAAATTATGGTGGTGATAGTTGTGCTCGCGATCATTGCGTCGATTGCCATTCCCAATTTCAGCCGGATCTCCTTGAATAATAAAATCACAAAATCCAAGGCGGGATTGAGAGCTCTGCAGGTCGCGGTCGAAAATTATTATTTATTCAATCGGCGAAGTTATCCCGAGACGCTTGGTCAGCTTACGAAAACAGATGCGTCGGTCGTGAAGACCATCCCCCTCGACCCTTTTTCTGATACGGTTTATGGGTATCATCGCTCACCCAGCGGAAAAAATTACGTGATTTTTTCCGTCGGGCCCGAAGGAAACGGAAGCGCTTTGGTCGGTGACCCTGAGGTTTTAACGGAGCATAACGGTTCCAGTTGCATTTATGTTTCCAATGTTCGGGAGGACGACCGACCATGAAACGGGGTTTCAGTCTTGCGGAGGTCATCATCGCCCTTGCCATTTTGGCGGGGGTAATGGCGGCTTTGTTGATGGCTTTCACGATGTCGCTTGGGGGAGCGAAGAATGTTGAAGAAGCGAGCTTGGCCTTGGAAATAGCCGATTCCACCATGGAGCAACTCAAAAATACAAGTTACGCGGATTTGCAAAATTTTACGAAAGATTCCGAGACGATTTATAACGGGGTCACGGGATATAGCGTCCAGGTGACAACCACCAAGCCGGAAGATCCGGCCCGTGTCGACGTGACTGTGTCTTGGACCGGTAAGGGTTCGGCGTCGAGTTTGACCTTGACGACGTTTGCGGCGAATTACTAGCTTGGGATTTTGGGAGAGTAAGGTGATGAAAAATCGGATCAGGGGTTTTACGCTTGTTGAAGTGCTTCTTGTGTCGCTTATGATTCCTGCGGTCATTGCCATGCTTTTTTTTATGTTCCAGGCGGTGACGGACAGTTGGACGATGCAGGGAACGAGAGCCGGTTTGTCGGTCAGCATGAACAAGGCTTTACGGACGATGTCTTTGGACCTTCGCAATGCCAGACGGGTTGTCAGTCAAGGTAACCAAGAACTCAGATTCACCCAAGATGGATCGACCTACTTTGTCTATTATCTTTTCTCTAAATCTGCTTCTTACCCTTTTTCTAAATCTGATGCTTATCCTCTCAAAGTCGATGGCGATCTTTGCCAATTGAGAAAAGCTACTTTGTCCGGAGGGATGGACGGGAATTTTCAGTATGGAAGCGGGGAGCTTGTCGCGAAAGGTATTCTTCCCCCGCCGGTGTCCAGTTTGTCGTTCCAGTCACCGATTGTTACCATCGATCTCACGGCTCAACAGAGTCGCGATTCTTTGCGGCTGGTTCGTACGATAAGGCCGCGAAATTTATGAAAGGAATCTTTATGAAAACGGGCCGGGCTCAAAAAGGATTTGTGCTCGCACTATCAGCGATCCTTCTTTTGTGTATTTCGGTTATTTTGGCGGCGTTCGTTTTTTTGACGACGTTGAGGTCGAGATCACTGGCGATCGGGGTGGCTAGTGTCAAGGCGTTTTGGCTCGCCGAAGCCGGTATTCAGCGGGTCGCTTCTCAACTCAAACTGGATCTGGATTATCGTTCCCACCCCGTGGACCTTAACGGCAGGCTGGGTGAGGGAAGTTATACAGTGAGCGTTGCTACTCCGGCGGATTCGGGAGTGTGCGTCGCGACCTCCACGGGAACGGTGGACGGAATTTCGCGGACGATTACCCAGACATTGACGATTCGCGCCGCCGGTTGGGGATCACAGTTTACCGAGTATGCGGTATTCGCCGGGGTGAAAAACAGCAATGTTACCTTGAGGAATAATGCGGAAATTCAGGGAGACGTGTATGTGGGGGGAACGGTCCGGACGATGGATAGCTCCTCAGTTTCGGGAACAGTTTTTGCCTCAAGCGGTAGCGGGAATTATGTCCGGGAACCACTTCCCACTCCCCCAGTGCCGATACCGACACTTACCAAGAAATGGTATGACGATGCGATATCAGTTGCGAAAACCTACCCCAAGGGAAATGTCACGTATACGTCCATTGATCTGACGGGTCAAACCCTTTATGTGAACGGCAAGGTAAGGCTTACGAACGCCA